>OFGJ01000113.1_pt1 | contig 77131 bp, 81 predicted proteins | sample 1521731 | NCBI WGS metagenome assembly OFGJ01 (sample SAMEA3504126, study PRJEB24116) | mouse gut metagenome | biome: mouse gut; feature: mouse-associated habitat; material: faeces | place: Denmark | collected 2011 | reverse complement strand
GAGGGGGGCCGGGTTAGGCCGGGGGCCGGGTTAGGCCGGGTCTACATCGTAGTAGAGGAGGGAGGATTTTATGCGGGGGTCGCGGGCCAGGCTTTCGTAGATGGTGCGTAGGATCTGCTTCACTTTGGCCATCGAGGCGGTGGATTCAATCTTCAGCATTATCGATTGCAAATACCAGGTGGCTACGCGGCTTACTATCGGTTTTTCGGGGCCGAGGACCCGCGGTCCGAAGGTGGCTCGCAAGGCCTGGGCCAGAAGTATGGCCGCACGGTCGACATCGTTGGGGTCTTTGTTTTTCAGAAAGATGTTGATTATGCGGCTGAATGGGGGATACATCAGTTTGCGGCGTGATTCAATCTCGGATTGATAAAAGCCGTTGTAGTCGTGGCGTCGCACGAAGTCGAGCACGGGATGCTGAGGGTCGGTGGTCTGTATGAAGACGCGACCTTTGTCGGCGCGGCGTCCGGCGCGTCCTGCCACCTGTTCGAGCATGTTGAATGCACGCTCGTCAGAGCGGAAGTCGGGGAAGTTGAGCAGCGAGTCGGCATTGAGCACTCCGACTACGGTGACTTTCTCGAAGTCAAGACCTTTGGTGACCATCTGTGTGCCGACCAGGATATCCATGTTGTGGCATGAGAAGTCTTCGATAATCTCCTGATAGGCGTCCTTGTTGCGGGTGGTGTCGAGGTCCATGCGGCCCACTCTGTGGCCTTCGAAAGCGTTATGCACCTCTTCGGCGATGCGTTCGGTGCCGTATCCGTAGATTTCGATACTGTTCTCTTCGCAAGCCGGGCAGAGGGTGGGTAGAGGTTTGGCGAATCCGCAGTAATGGCATCGCAGCATGTCGGAATGTTTGTGGTAGACGAGAGCGACGTCGCAGTTTGAACATCGCGGGGTCCATCCGCAATTGCGGCACACCACGAATGGCGCGAATCCGCGTCGGTTCTGAAACATCAGAGCCTGCCGCCCTGCGGCCATGGCCTCATCGGTGGCCAGACGCAGGGGTTGGGAGAGAATGCCTTTGTTGAGTTTGCGTTTGCGCTGGTCTTTCATGTCGATTATCTCGACATCAGGGAGCATCGCCCCTTCGAAGCGTTCGGAGAGGTTGACGAGACCATATTTGCCGTTGAGGGCTTTATAGTATGTCTCGATTGAGGGGGTGGCTGAGCCCAGCAGCGTCTTCGCGCCATGCATTGAGGCGAGCACTATGGCAGTGTCGCGTGCGTTGTAGCGTGGTGCGGGGTCATATTGTTTGTAGGATGATTCGTGCTCCTCATCCACGATTACGAGTCCGAGGTTATGGAAAGGGAGGAATACGGCGCTTCGTGCGCCCAGTATGAGCAGCGGTTCATGTCCGCCGAGGATGCGTCGCCAGACATCCACGCGCTCATTATCTGAGAATTTCGAGTGGTAGACGAGCAGGTGGTCGCCGAAGGTGTGGCGCAGGCGGTCAGTAAGTTGTGTGGTGAGCGAAATCTCCGGCACAAGAAAGAGCACCTGCCTGCCGGCCTGGAGCATCTCGCGGATGAGATAGGAGTAGATTTCGGTCTTTCCGCTTCCGGTGACTCCATGCAGCAGAGTCACGTCATGGTCGCTGAAAGCCTGCACAATCCCGTTGAGGGCTTCAGATTGCGGCGCTGATAATGGAGAAATCTCCCTGACTTCGCAGTCAAGGTCTTGAAAACGGTTGATGCTTTTCTTGTAAAACTCAAGTATCCCCTTATCGGCGAGAGCTTTGAGAATCCCCGGATTCACACCTGCGCGGCGCATCAGGGCTTCGCGTTCCACTTCGGCCGGGTGCTGAGGGTCAGAGAGTATGCGCGACAGGTCGAGATATGCCATCAGAGCGCTCTGCTGCTTAGCCGAGCGTGAGGTGAGGTCGAGAAAGCGGTGAATTGCGTCCATGTCGGAGGGCTCGGAGGTGAGGCGCACCATCTTCACCACTTTCGGGCGATAGCGCTCCACTACCTTTTCAGCCACCTCCACGATACCCTTCTCGAGCAGAGGGCGCACATATGCCGTGGTGTTGGGGAGACCGGTGGCTTTTTCAAGGTCGGCAAGCGATAAATTCTTTTCGCTGGCGAGAGTCTGGATGATGCGGTGTTCCTCCTCTTTCAGCCCCTCTATTGCGTCAATCAGCTCAATATCAGGATTAAGGGTGATGGAAGTGGTGCTCTCGGGCTTGAGTCCGGTGGGTATCGCAGCCTTGTATACATCGCCCGGACTGCACAGATAATAGTCAGCGATCCATTGCCATAGTTTCAGCTGAGGGAATCTCACTATCGGCACCGGGTCGAGCAGTGCCGCAATCGGTTTCACTTCATATCCTGCCGGGGGAGTGTCGGAGAGAGCCGCCACGATGGCGGTATAGAACTTGCGTTTGCCGAATTGCACGAGCACGCGTGAGCCGACCACCACTCCTTCTATCCCGTCGGGCACGGAATATGTGAAAGTGGAGTACAACGGCAGCGGCAATATGACTTCAGCAAACATTAGGCAGAATCAGAAAAACATTAGGCAGAATCAGAAAAGATAGGCCAGATTGACGGTCCAACCGGAGTTGGAGGCCGAGAAGTTGTCGAGTTTTACGGTGCGGATGCTGTATGTGGGTGTCCACATGTAGGAGCCGCTGAGCTGGATGTTGCGCAGAATCTCGGCGCCTATGCCAAACTGGATTGACACCGACCCCAGCGGGTGCTCGATAGCCTTGCAGTCAGACTGCTTGACATGAAACTGAAACACCGGGCCCACATAAGCGAAAGGCGCCAGATACTGCTCGAATCCCTCCATGCGGGTCCACTTGAAACGCAGGTGCACCGGCACTTCGATATTATGCATCTTGAAATCGACATCGCCATATCCGTCGCTGCTCCAGATATATTGGTCGCCGAGGCTGATTTTCGAGGCGTGCATAGAGTAATTCACACCCAGATCGATGCCGAATCCGATGCCGGGAATCATGATTTCGCCGAGCAGGCCGGCCTGAAAACCGGGTTGCATCTTCGACTCCACAAGGGGCTGACGCCAGTGGTAGTTGCCCAGATAGACACCCGCCATCGGACCCCATCTGAACTCAGCCGAAGCCGAGAGGGCCGCCGAAGCGAGTAGCGCCACTGTGAGAAGTTTTTTCATCATTAATTGTAAAATATTCCGCCCCCGGCAGCTATCCAGGGGGAGAAAGCCCCCATGGCTGCCGGAGCGGATTATATGTCAGGGATGATTATCTGGTATCAGAAGAGCCAGGCGGCTGTGACGGTCCAGTAATTGTTTTTCACTTTAGCCACATCGTCAGAGACGTTGATGCCAGTGGCCTCTGTGGTGAGCTTCTTCACGACGCTGTTGCAGCCGATGCCGTAAGATGCGCTCACCTGCAGATGGCTGATGAGCTCGACACCCAGACCGACATTCCAGTTCATCTGGAAAGTGCGAGACTCGACATTGTTGATGATATCCTTCACGCCCTTGTCAAGACGGATGCCGAACTGCGGACCGGTGAAGACATAGGGCTTGAATACAGATGCCACGACCGGGATGTTGAACTTATACTTGATGTTGAGCGGAATCTCGAGGAAGTTCTTACCGTAGACATTCTCGGCTGCGTTGGGGTCGACTAGGTCGGTGCCGAGAGTAGCCTGCGAAGGATTGGCAAGAGTGGAGCCATCGGTGGCGTAGGTGACACCCGAGGCATTGTTCATGCGAGAGTACATGAGGCTGAGGTCGGCGCCGATGCCGATGATGGGCACTGTGAAGTCAGCAGTCACACCTGCAGTCCATCCGCATGAATTTGACGAAGATGCGATATCCTTGTTAAATTTGAGTTTGTTGACGTTGAGTCCGGCTTTGATACCGAAAGCAAACTGGCCAGCCTGAGCCATTCCTGTGCCTCCCAGCACGAGAGCGGCGGCGATGGCGATTTTCTTTGCGTTCATCATAAAAATTGATATTGAATGATATTCAAGACGCAAAATTAACTAAATCCATTCTAAATTCAAAATTATTATAAAAGATGGTGTTGACATGCAGGAGTTTCTTATTAATTTTGCAGATTCGATGGGCTCCGGTGTAATCAGCGTAGGCTGCGTGGGCGCAGCCTGCGCTTCATGGCGCCGATGCGGAATTAACATTTTTTGAAATGTGGACCCAGGCCTGTAATTGTTAAATAAGTAAAGACTCTATTAGATATGGAAAACGAAAAGTCTACAGCCGCTGATGCCGGCTATCAGATCACGCAGAAAGCTATCGAGATGCTCAAGACAGTCTATGACCCTGAGATACCGGTCAATGTCTACGACCTCGGTTTGATATACAAGATTGACTATACGCCCGAAGATGGTGTGCTGCATGTGGATATGACGCTTACGGCCCCCGGATGTCCGGCGGCTGATTTCATTCTTGAGGATGTACGACAGAAGCTGCTGTCGGTGGAGGGGCCGAAGGCGGTCGACCTGCGTCTGGTGTTCGAGCCGGTGTGGACTCAGGACATGATGAGCGAGGAGGCCAAACTCGAACTCGGATTCCTTTGATGAGCGGCAGATGAGTGAGAATGTCATAAAATTGTACACCACTGCATACTGACGCATGAAGAGAGCATATTTTTTAAGCGACATGCATCTTGGCGCCTCATATCTGCCTGACTCGCGTCAGGCCGAGATGAGGGTGGTGCGCTTTCTTGACTCGATAAAGGATGATGCCTCTGAAATCTATCTGCTCGGCGATGTGCTTGATTACTGGTATGAATACCGCTATGTCGTGCCGCGCGGATATGTGAGGTTTTTCGGCAAACTCGCTGAACTCGCCGATTCAGGCATAAAAATCACCTGGATAATCGGCAACCATGATATATGGATATTCGACTATATCCCCGGCGAACTTGGCGTAGAGGTGGTGGATGGAGTGCTTGACCGCGAGGTGCTGGGCACGCGCATGGTGATGGCGCATGGTGATGGTGTGTGGCAGTCATCGCGGCAGTTCCGCTGGCTCCGCGCACTGTTTCGCAATCGTGTGTGCCAGCATATGTTTGCTGCGATTCATCCGCGCTGGACAGTACCCTTCGCCTATTCCTGGAGCCGGCATAGCCGTCATAACGGAACACCCGAGGTGGCCGCCCGCGAGACCGACCGCCTGCGTCGCAAAGCCGAGGGTCGCGGGCTCCCCTACAACATCTCACGCCTGCGGGCCTTCAGTCTTGATTACGCCTCCACGCATGAAGGGTGCCGCTATTTCCTCTTCGGACATCTGCACCAGCTTGTAGAGGAGACTATCGCCCCCGGCATAGAGATGATAGTGCTCGGCGAATGGATCAGCCTCTTCTCATATGCTGTGTTTGATGGCCATACGATGCAGCTGTGCCGATATGAAGATGCATAGATTTGCTTGCCCGAGATGCACTGATGCAATCAAGAAGAGGCCTTAATGCAATCAAGAAGATGCACTGATGAACCCCGAGGGATGCACAACCATGCCCCGCTCAAACTGTATGATGAAAGTTATGTTAGTTATAGATTTATTGCAATCTGACATCGAAGGATGACCATAATGTTAGTGCTGAGGGGTTGAAATAATATGTTATACAACATTTTTGTGCCTTTTTGCAAATATTTATTTGGTCAGTCTAAAATAAAGACGTAACTTTGCATTGAACCTATAACAATCTTTTTTACCTTAAGATTTTTTACCTGTAGAAACTTATCAAAAAGGGTGCGACCGTGGTGGTTATCACCCTTTTTGTCGTTTATACCCATAATGTTAAACTTTATGGACTTTCAGATGTCATAAAGAAGTTGCCTGACGGCGCAGTTGATTGCGGACGTAGGTCTCTCGGTGGAGGCAGGTGGCACACTATATGAAATTATCTGACTAAACAATGAAGAATCATCACGGAATACTCACTCTGGCCGCGGCCGGCAGTCTGCTTGCAGGTGCCGGGGCATGGGCAGCCACTGTAAAGGGTGTGATAGTCGAGAAGAACGGCGACCCGCTGGCCGGCACATCGGTGCAGCTCATAGCCATGCCCGACACGGTGCAGAAGGGATATATGTTTTCAGGAGCTGAAGGGGAATTCACCTTCAATAATATCGCTACCGGCAATTATATACTTCTGGCATCGATGGTGAGCATGGAGGATGGCGTAAGGAAGTTTGATATCAAATCGGCCTCCGACACCATAGATCTTGGCAAAATTGTGATGAACGACGATGCCATCATGCTCGATGAGGCGGTGGTGACTGCCGTCAAGGCTGCCGTCGTGGCCAAGCAGGACACCATCGAGTTCAATGCCGGGTCATATCACACCGGAGTCAACTCTACCGTCAACGACCTACTGAAGAAGCTCCCCGGAGTGGAGATTGGCTCTGACGGCTCAATCACCTCCAACGGCAAGAGTGTGACCAAGATTCTTGTGGATGGCAAGGAGTTTTTTGGCGATGACCCTCAGATGGCCACTAAGAACCTCCCCTCCAACATGGTCGACAAGGTGCAGGTAGTAGACCGCAAGAGTGATCTGGCACGCCTCACCGGTGTGGATGACGGAGAGGAGGAGACGGTGATTAACCTCACCGTGAAGAAGGATATGACCAACGGATGGTTTGGTAATGTCAGCGCCGGATATGGCACCGACAAGCGCTATCAGGGCTCATTCGTGGTCAATAATTTCTTCAACGGCAATCAGATTACTATCCTCGGCGGTCTGAATAATATTAATGAGAATGGCTTCACCGACCGGGGCCGCGGCCGATTCCGTGACTTCGGCAGCGACAACGGCATCAGCGTAGCCCAGCGTCTGGGTGTGAATTTCAATGTCGGCAAGGATGAGATTTTCAGAGTCGGCGGCAACGTGCTTTACAGCCATAACGACCGCACCGCCATCAGCCGCACATCTACCCAATATCTCTATCCCAATTCAGTCAACATACAGGATGCCGAGAGCAATCTCCGCGACCGCGGCCATAATCTCAACTCCGACTTCCGTCTGCAATGGAACATCGATGAGCAGAACACCATCGAGTTCCGTCCGCGCTTCAACTTCAACTTCCGCGAGTCGAGCTCCGACAGCCATTCGACACTCAGAGAGGGTGATGCTGAGCAGACCGAAATCAACCTCAACACCAACGATCAGACCAACCGCGGCACAAGCTACGAGATTTCAGGCAACCTGATCTACAATCATAACTTCGCAAGTCATCCCGGGCGTTCATTCAGTGTGCAGGGACAATATACATTCTCAGACACCCGCCAGAAATCAACCACCTGGAGCAACATCATCTACTATCTGATGCATGATGAGGATGAGGAGCTATACCGCTATCTTGACAACCGCTCATGGTCGAACTCCGTGGAGGGGCGGCTGACATGGACAGAGCCACTTGGCGACGTGACACGCGGCAACTTCCTCAACATAGCTTATAAAGCGAAATATCAATGGAGCAACGCCGACAAGTTTACCTACTCGCTCCCGTTGCCCGAGGATGTCGAGAACTTCGTTCTTCCTGAGTTTGACGCTGTGCCCGCCGATGCCACATTTGAATCGGCACTCAGCAACTCTTTCCGCAACCGTTTCTTCTCGCAAGAGCTTCAGGTAGGCTATAAGAAGGTCAACCGCAGCCTTAACCTTGAGGCAGGACTTCTCTTTGCTCCCGCCAGCTCGATGAGCGAAGACCTGATTGATGAGAGCCGCAACATTCCCCGCCGTTGGGTATGGAATGTGTCGCCCTATGCCAATGTGAGATGGAAACTTGGCCAGCAGACAGCTCTTCGCGCCAATTACCGTGCGCGGACCTCGCTCCCCTCGATGACGCAGCTGCAGCCTGTGGCCGATGTCAGCGACCCGCTCAACATCATCGTGGGTAATCCTGACCTCAAGCCCACCTTCACCCAGAATATCGGCATCTTCTTCAATGACTATCAGGTATCGAGCCAGCAGTCAGTATTTGCAGTGCTCAACGCCTCCTATGCCTTGAACACCGTAGTGGCCCGCACCATCACCGATGCCACCACCGGCGGACGCACCACCACATATTCAAATGCCGACGGCAACTTCAATATATTCGGCATGGGCATGATCACACGCTCGCTGACCAACCGTCACTGGAGATTCAACGCCCGCCTGAATGCCCGCTTCGGCTCAACTCCGGGATATATCAACGGCTCATTCAACCGCACAGGCAACCTCAGCCTCTCCCCCTCGGCCGGCATGACCTACTCATGCGATATTTTCCAGATGAGTGTCAATCCTACCTACTCATTCGGCAACGTCACCAACACACTGCCTGACCAGCCCTCGCGGTCGACTCATGCCTACGGTTTCAATACGGATGCCTCGCTCTATATCCCCTTCGGTCTGGAGCTGACGACCGACCTGGCCTTCTCAAAATCTACCGGCTACAGTCAGGGCTTCAACTCCTCGCAATGGTTATGGAATGCGCAGCTATCATATTCATTCCTGTCCGACAAATCGCTTACGGCTGCCGTAAGAGCCTACGATATTCTCGGCATGAAGAAGAATATCATGCGTTCTACCGGAGCCAATACCATCATCGATAGCGAATATAATGATCTGACACGCTATGTGATGTTCAGCCTGACATGGAATTTCAATACCTTCTCACGCAAGGGTGGCTCGACTGATGACCTGCCCGGCATACCCCGCGATGAGCGCGAGCGCATGGATCGCGGCGGCGCGCCGATGGGCCCGCCCTCCGGTGGTGGCGCCGGCGGACATGGAGGTCCCGGCGGACATGGCGGCAGATTCTGATGTCCACATGCAGTGAGCATAAAATATCAAGAGCCCGGAATTCATTACGATTCCGGGCTCTTGATATTTTATGGCATCTGCTTTTGAGGAAGCGGGGATGTTGTCGGGGTGGGTCAATTCTGCATACGCTGCTTCTTGCGCAAGAATATGAAGAGCAGGATGCAGACCACAATGTCAGCCCCCACCACAGTCCATACTTGCCATAATCTGCCGGCAGCGATGAGCTCGGGTCCGAAGTGGGCGGCCATAGCGAGGCCGTAGGACAGAAGCAGGGCCGGGAGCCAGATGTAGCGGTATTTGTTCATAGAGGTCAGGTTATATGTAGGTGTGGCACTTGCGGTGCCGGATGGTCAATTTATCTGGATGTCAATGGGGAGGATTAGCATCATTGATGATGCTTTTTAGAGAAACAAGCGTAATTCTCAGCAATTGCTTATGTCGGGGGTAAGGGGCTGATAATATGCCGATTCTTCAGGTACAAATGCCCCTGATGTCAGAGCCTCGTAGATTTCAATGCAGCTCAAGGCGTCGAAGGCCGCATAGGTCTGCTGGCTATGGGTGAGTTGTTTCGCCTCCCAGTTGGTGAGACGTTGCCCCTTAGATATTCTTCGGCCGAAGATTATGGCGTAGATGCGCGATAGAGAATTGTCGGCTATCTTGAATTGTTTGACAAAGGGCTGGAGGTCGACAAAACCTTGCGGGGCGAGTGTATAGATACGGTGCAGATTGTGGAAGTCATCATGCAGCGAGACTCCGATTTTGAGTTTTGACTCATCTTCGAGTATATCCTTCACCGATTGGGGTAGACCTATCATATTGAGGCGGAAGAGGAAGCATTCCTCGCGTGTGGAGAGTTGCAACAGAGCCACTTGATATGTTTGTCCTTTTTTGAAACTCGGGCGTGTCTCCGTGTCGAATCCTATGATGTCGGATGCCTTCAAGGCTGCCACCGCGTCGTCGATTTTATCAATTGAGTCTATCACGTGAATCCGGCCATGATATTCCGCTGGGGGAAGAAGTGCGAGGTCGGCTTTCGAGATAGTAACTATGTATTGAGGTGTATCAGATGTGGTAGGCATAAGGATAGGTTGTTGAACCCTTGTAAGATTTTAAAACACTCGACCGCAAAATTACAAAAAAAATTGTAGTCACCAAAATAAATTTTAACAATTTGGGCTCAGAAGCGTCTAAAAACGTGGTATTTTAGAATTTTTAGTCTTTGAGTCGCGGCAGAGTATATAGCACAGTATATTGTAGACTATAGAGCATTGTATATAGCAGAGTATATAAGAGCTGACCATCGCCACTGCGGATGAGGGCGATGGTCAGTATGAATAGTTATTTACACCGGCAGACCGGTCATTGCATCCGGCAGGGGAGTCCCGCACTTTGGAGTGGAGAGCCCTGAAGGATGAGCATGCTGGTGAGGCGTGGCTTATGAGGGCATTTCGAGCCAGAGGGCATCCGGGAAATGGCGCTGTGTGTAGCGGTGCATGTAATCGCGGGCATCCTCGGCGATAATTTTATCGGAGTCGAAATGCGGGTTATAGATGACGGCGAAGAGGGTCAATCCACGACGCTCGATTGCCTCGAGGGCCAGCAGAGTGTCGGAGATTGAGCCGAGGCGTCCGTTGGTGACGAGCACCACCGGCAGCTCCTGTTCGGCGATGTAGTCGATGGTAAGATAATCGTCACTGACAGGCACCATCACTCCGCCTGCCCCCTCCACGAGCACCACATCAAACTCCTTCTCAAGAGTGGCCGAAGCCTCCGAAATGACGTTGATGTCGATTTGAGTGTTATCGATGCGGGCTGCCAGATGTGGCGATGCGGGATAGGAGAGGATTACCGGACAAGTGACATGGAGCAGGTCGGGGGTAAGGAGCTGCTTATTCATGATTTTGCGATGCAGCAGGATATCCTCGCTCATGTCATGATTGCCGGTCTGGATGAATTTCTGTGTGATTACAGATTTCCCCTCCTCGGCAAATTTATTTGCCAGCCAACCGGTGGCCCAGGACTTGCCTACATCAGTGCCAATGCCTGTGACAAATATTACCATGCGAACATCGGATATTCATTCATCATCTCATTGACTTCGTGGCGCACCTCGGCGATGACAGCCTCGTCGTCGGCATTAGAGAGCACACGGTCGATGAGTCCGGCGATTTTCTCCATCATGTCCTCTTTGGCGCCGCGGGTGGTGATGGCGGCGGTGCCGAAGCGCAGACCTGAAGTGAGGAAGGGTGAACGGCTGTCGTAGGGCACCATGTTCTTGTTGGCAGTGATGTCAGCCTCCACGAGCACACGCTCAGCCTTCTTGCCTGACATTTCGGGGAATTTAGTGCGCAGGTCGACGAGCATGCAGTGGTTGTCGGTGCCGTCGGAGATAATCTTGTAGCCGCGGTCGATGAGAGCCTTGGCGAGAGCTGCGGCATTCTTGCGCACCTGCTCTGCATACTCCTTCCACTCAGGCTGCAGCGCCTCGCCGAAGGCCACAGCCTTGGCGGCGATTACATGTTCGAGCGGTCCGCCCTGCACGCCGGGGAATACGGCTGAGTCGAGCAGCGCCGACATCTTCTTGATTTCACCCTTCGGAGTCTTCTTACCCCAGGGGTTGTCGAAATCCTTGCCCATCAGGATGAGGCCGCCGCGAGGACCGCGCAGTGTCTTGTGGGTAGTGGTGGTGACGATGTGGGCATGTTTCACGGGATTCTCAAGCAGGCCGGCAGCAATCAGACCTGCAGGGTGAGCCATGTCGACCATGAAGATAGCGCCGATTTCATCAGCGAGTTTGCGGATGCGGGCATAATCCCATTCGCGGCTATAAGCTGATGCGCCGGCTATGATGAGTTTCGGACGTTCGGCACGCGCTTTCTCCTCCATCTCCTCGTAGTTCACACGACCTGTCTCGGCCTCTACGGTGTAAGAGATGGGGCGGAACATCAGACCCGAGAAATTCACCGGGCTGCCGTGGCTGAGGTGACCGCCGTGGCTGAGGTCCATGCCCATGAAAGTATCGCCGGGCTGCAGGCAGGCCATGAAAACGGCCATGTTGGCCTGAGCGCCGCTGTGAGGCTGCACGTTGGCCCATTCGGCACCGAAGAGCTTGCAGGCGCGTTCGATGGCGAGATTCTCAGCCTCGTCCACGACCTGGCAACCGCCGTAGTAGCGTTTTGCGGGGTATCCCTCAGCATACTTGTTGGTAAGGCATGATCCCATGGCGCGCATCACCTCGTCGCTGACGAAGTTTTCACTGGCGATGAGCTCGATGCCGCGGCGCTGACGCAGGTGCTCGCGGTCAATGATGTCGAAAATCTGGTTGTCTCTTTGCATGATAGTGTTATGATGTTAGATTTAAAGTGAATCCACTTCCGGCAGAGCATGCTGAGCCCCGCCATGAGTCGGCACGGTGAGTGGCAGCGGCGCGACATGGGCGAAGCCGATGCAGCGTGTGGCACAGCGTGCGTTGACTCACTGCAAAGTTAGGAAAAAAAATGGAAAGAGCCGCCAAAAGATGGAAAATTCCCATCTCTGGCGGCTCATTTTCTATGGTGTCCCCCCGGAGGGGCTGACCTTACTAAATAATATAGCAGCTATATCGGATAGACTATAGGGGCTATAATCAGAGCGACTCTACGAATTTGCGGTAGTCCTCATTGTTGGGGTCATATTTGAGGTAACCGTTGAAGTAGCGTTTTGCAGAGGCATTATCCTTCTTGTCGAGATAGGAGTTGCCGACTGAGTTGTAGAGGTTCTTGGCATCGCTTGCGAAGCGCGAGGTGTCGGTGCCGGAAGCCTCCATGGCCTCGAGTTTCTCGATAGCCTGGATGTAGTAGTTGATAGCCTCGTCGTTGAGTCCCTTCACCATGGCGATATCACCCTGGAGCTTGAGCGGGCGATACATGCCGGGATACTGTTCGGCAGCCTTCTCGCCAAATCCGAGCGCTTTCTGGAAGAACTCTTCGCTTGATTTGGGGTCATCTTTTGACTGCACACCTGCGTAGTATGCGAAGATTGCAGCCTGCCAGTTGTCGTTGAATCCCGGGTTGGGAGTGTTCTGCAGATATCCGTCGTAGGCCATTGAAGCGCCGGGCATATCATTGAGGTCGACGTTGAGCATTGCCAGCTGCTTGTAGATGCCTGCGTTGGTGGGCAGGTTCTTTGTGCCCTCTTCGAGCACAGCCTTTGCCTGATCGAGTTTCTTAGCCTTCGAGAACTCATCGCCGATAAGGATATAGTCGATGGGCGCGAAGACATTCTTGGTCGGGTCAGCCATGTGGGCTGCATAGAGTTTGTCGGCCATATCCGGCAGCTGAGCCTCAAGGGCAGGAATCTGGGCGGCGTTCATAAACTGGTAACGCATCGCGCTGAAGTTGGAGGGGTCAGACACGAGCAGCTGTGAAGCATAGTCGTAACCCTTCTGATAGTCCTGACCGTAGAAGAGCAGGAAGGCGTAGCGGTCTTCATCCTGCTTGAAGTGGTTGGGGTTGTTGACATACTTACCATACTGGGCGGCCGCCTCTTTGTACATACCCTGGTTATAGTAGGCATTGGCGAGCGAACGCTGACCGAGTGCCGAATTGGGGTTGAGTTCAAGCAGCTTGTTGAGCATATTGATGCCATACTCCGGGTTTACCTGCGAGAAGAGGTTGGCATATTTGAAATATGCAGCTGTGGCATTGGGGTCGTAGTTAAGGGCCATCTCATACTTGGCGCCTGCTGCGCCGTAGTCTTTGGCGCGTGCGAGCACATCACCCTCGAAGATGTAGAGGTCGGGGTCCTTCATGTCGGTCTTGCGGGCCTTTTCAAGGCGCTTTGCAATCTCCTTGGCATAGAGCTCGGGGTTGACAGCGTCATATGCGCGGGCGATAGCCACCTGCACACCGGCATCCTTCTTGGCAAGTTTCTCAGCCTCCTTGAAGTAGTCTTCAGCGGGCTTGGGAGTGCCGGCCATAAGTTCGAGCTGGCCGAGGCCGATATAGTTGTAGGCATACTCCGGATTTGCCTCCACACCCTGAGAGAAGAGTTTCTTGGCCTCGGCAGTATTATCCTCCTTGAGGGCGATGAGACCCTGATAGTAGTAGCTGATTGCCTTGTCGGTGGTGGGGTTGTTGTGATTACGCAGCAGCAGCTCCTTGGCATTGCCCAGCTGACCTGCCTCGTAATACTCAGCCCCTTCGGCATGAGTCTGTGCGAAAGATGTGAAAGCCGAGCCGGCCAGCACAATCGCGAGTAGTGATTTGATGTTCATAAGTCAATATCGTATTTTAAATTTCTTGTTGTCAATATCCAGCTTGTGGGTCAATATCCCGTCAGAGAGCGTCGGGCGCCGGTGGATATGTTGTGGCGCCTGACGCTCAAAGTCAGTTCTTGCGTATTTCTTTGTGCGGAGTCAAGCTGATAGAAGCGGCATGCTTGATGCTGCAAAATCGGCAGAAGATGGCTCCGGTATTATGACAAACGAGGAATGCGACGGTTTATTTTACGAGTTCCACCACGCGGCTGTTGACGTGATAGGGCATAATGCCGGATTTGATGATTATTTTCTGTCCGACGAATCCGGTGACGAATGTATAGAAACTATGCAGCACCGTAGAATTCGAGGCTGTAGATATCATCCAGACCTTTCTGAAGAGGGGATATTCGCCCGAGTTGATATAGAGCTGATAAGGCTTGTAGGCCACGGGGCTGAAGTCGTTGTCGGCAGTAGGATTGCTGACCTTGATGATGTTGACCTCTTCAGTCAGGTCGGTGTTGATAGAGTCATTCTCATTGGCGTAATCCTTCATGCGCTGCTCCATTGGCACATTCTGTGCGACACTGAGGTCATTGCCGAGCCACGACACACTGATAATGCCCAGTGCATCGGGGTCCTTCTTGACCACGTCAAACACATCGGCATTGCTCTGCTGGGCGTAAGGCTTGATGAAATCGGTGATTTTCTTGCCTGCCGGCAGAAAACGGTCGCGCATGTACGACACAGTCGAGGAGCCTTCGGCATCGAATACGACCTTGATGGCCGTGGTGTCGTTGCCGGCAAGCTGATTCCAATGTGTGAGTTCGCCACGCAGTATTTTGCCGATTTCATCCATCGACAGAGCGCTCACCGGATTATCCTTATTCACAATCATGGCCACTGCATCGACTGCGATGCAGTTGGAGCGCACGATGCGTTTGTTGACACTTTTGCAGTGTGCACGCTCCTCCTTGGTGAAGTCACGCGTGATGATGATGCTCTGGCACTTGTCGGCCAGCAGCGAGTCGATGCATGCCTGTTCGGACGTATAGAAGGGTAGGATATGCGCATCCTTATAGGAGAATTCGAAAGCCTGAATCTCCTCATCGAGGATATTCTTGAAACCGTCGTCGCAGAACACGGCGGCTGTCCCCTTCGTGTACTCACCGCGCTTCACTTCGCCGCAACCGGTGAATACCACAGCGGCTCCCGCCGTCAGGACGCAAGCCGCCAATGATAAGAATATTCTGTTGATTTTCATAAGAGCAAAAAATAATATTATATGTCTGCCGCTGGGATGGAGAGGATAGGGGGGAGCAGACAGATGACTAAGCGATGTGTCGCGTCGGCTCAGTAAGTCTCACCTTTGTAGAGCCGGTAGCCTCTGAAGATGCCATAGAGGCAGAGCAGCACGCCGATGATGATAGACACTGTGTAGTTGATGATGTCAAACACATTGCAGAGGAATAGCACTCCTACGCCCACATATACGAGAACCATGATAATGCCAAACACGAAGCGCATCCCCTTGTGGGTGTTCTGTTGGGGCTCGCCGTTCGGACGCTGGTTGGAATAGTTGTCCATAATAGTATGATTTAATGTTTCTTTAAAATTTTAACAATTCAGCAGGGAATTGGTTGTCGTTGTGGGTCAGAAAAATCAAAGAAGTTTAAATCAACTTCAATAAAAGAGGAATGGACACACGCTCCGCAATTGGAGAGATGTGTCCATTCCAAAGATTTAGTCATCGCCGGCATTGATAATCAAGGCGAGAGGCCCTGACATAATGGCGGCAGATGGGAGATTACTGATTCTGCAGACGGAAAGTCACGGGCAGGTTGAAGTAAGAGCGCACGGGCTGACCGTTGTTCTTACCAGGCTGCCACTTAGGCATTCTCTTCACCACGCGGAGAGCCTCCTGGTCGAGGTCGCGGTCGACACCCTTCACGATAGTGGGGTTGCCGATAGAGCCGTCTTTCTCAACCACGAATTTCACTACCACGCGACCCGAGATACCGTTCTGCTGAGCAGATTCCGGATAACGGATATTGTTGGAGAGCCACTTCATCATGGCGGCCTGACCACCGGGGAACTCCGCGGGCTGCTCTACAGCCACGAAGATCTTTTCAGGCTCGTGTTTCTCAACCACAGGTTCGGGTTCTACAACCTGCACCTGCTCCACGACAGCCTTGAACTTATCGGCGTCATCGGCACCCTCCTGGTTGACAACGCCGCGGGCGGTGTTATCCTCCTTCTGGGTCTCCATGTCCATCACCTCGTTTTTCACCTGGTCGGCGTCGACGATGGCGATCTGAGTAACCTGCACGGTAGCCAGCACTTCCTCAGGCACCTGCGGGATTTCCATTTCCATTTTCTGCTGCTCGGGTTCCTCCTCCTCCTGAGTATCCTCATCAGATACGGTCTCGATTTCGAGGGCCTGCATTTTCTCACGCTCCTCTATGAGAGCGAGACGATCCTGCTCAGCCTTGTAGTCAGAATATTTGGAGTAACCGATTACGAGCAAAATCACCACCACGAGTCCGATCAGAGCATAGAGCGCAGCCATGTTGTGACGGCGGTCGCTCTCCTTGCGGAGCATGTATGCACCGAACTCCTTATTTTTATCGGCGAACACAAGGTCACGCCATTCTTTCGACGTTAGATCTACATTTTTAGCCATAGTTGTTGGTGTACTTAAGGATTAATAAATCTAACATTACTCGTTATGGTGCTTACGATAGTCATCAAGCATGATGAGGTCAACGTCAGTCAGGTTATCGATCTGATATTTCGAGATTGAGTTGATCTGCATCTCGTCGAGGATATCCACGAGGCCACGGTAAGAGGCTTCGGGGGTAGACTTGATGATGATGACAGGCTTCTTGATGTTTTCATCCTTGCGGACTTTAGAGGCGGCCTCATTATATTTAGCCATAGCCTCCTCGCGCTCAGCCTTAGTCTCAAGAGAGCCGAACTTGCCGTCGGCAAGGTCTTTCTTGAGTGCATTGACTTTTTCGAGGACCTCCTTGTTGCGCTTCTGGATGATTTCGCGGATACCGCGGGCTTTATGGTCGCCTACGGAATTCACTTCATCGCTCAGAAGGTCAGACTTCTGGAGGTTATTGTTCTCAGAGAGCACAGTTCCGCCGGCACCAAGCATACCGGCGTCGCCGCCGGGCTTGCCATCATAATAGTAGATTTCGTTTACCACATTGCCGTTCACAGAGTCTACCACGAGAGTTCCGGGAGTGGGACCCGGTTTCTTTTTGGCGTCGATGATGATAGTGATGGCGTCGTCGGCCGAAGCCTGCGACATATTCTCTTCATTCTGCACCTTCTCATTGGTAGGCAGTGCGATGGTCAAAGTCTGGGACTTGATCATAGTCGTACAGAGCATGAAGAACGTGATGAGCAGCATGTTCATGTCGACCATAGGAGTGAAGTCCACGCGGATCTGCATTTTTTTCTGGTGACCCTTTTTTCCGCTGTCACCACCTGATTGCTGAACTTCTGCCATTTTATTCTCCTCCTGCCTTTAGTGCGGTCAATAGTGTAAACTTGTTCTGTTTGATGGTCTGGAGGTTATCCATCACCATGTGCACCACATCGAAGCTTGTGTTCTGGTCAGCCTTGATAGCCACGCCCGCGCCATCTTTCATGGCCTGGGTGAGATTTTCATTGCCGGCCATACGTGCCGCTTTAATCCACATCTGGAACTCATTGAGGTTATCTTCAGAGTTCTCCTTGGTGATAGGAATGCCGGTGATGTGATTCGGGTTAGGATCTTCGCCGGCCAACCATTGGTCCATCTTCGTGAGGCCTTCGGGTTCGTCGGCCAGATTGAGGAATTCCCCCATCTGGCGGAGCGGCACACCGAAAGCACCCAGCTTGCTGAATGCCTGCTTCTGCTGAGCGTTGAAGCTCACTGGATTGTTCTTATGCGACTGATTGTAGAGTTCGGTCACCTGATCAAGGAGAGCCACACGCATATTGGCGTTCGACCATTGTGCGGAGGTGTCATTGTTCATAGTGAGCCAAACCTGACCTTTCGGGCTTACGAGCACCTGCAGCACATTAGTCTCCTGCACTTTTTCAGTAGACACTGATGCAGGTGTGATTACGGTGGTAGGCTCCTTTGAAAGGAAAGTTGAAGTCAACATGAAGAAGGTAAGCAAAAGCACGGTCACGTCACTCATCGCCGTCATGTCGATGAATGTACTCTTTCTTGCTATTTTTACTCTTCCCATATCAGCTATTAACTTTTATCGGTTGTTTCTTTAAATTGAAAGTTGTTAACAAACTCTTGCTGTAATGTCAACTGATTCGTATCCTTGTTGAGGGGATAGATTAGTGAGTTGCAGCGAAAGTAGCTACGATAGAGAAACCGATTTCGTCGATAGCGTAGGTGAGGTTGTCGATCTTGTTGGTGAAGAAGTTGTATGAGATTACAGCGAATGCACCGGTTGCGATACCGAAGGCGGTGTTCACAAGAGCCTCAGAGATACCGGTAGAGAGCTCAGTTGAGTCAGGTGAACCTGAAGAAGCCAGAGCCTGGAATGATTTGATCATACCCATTACAGTACCGAGAAGACCGACGAGAGTACCGAGAGTTGTCAGAGTAGCGATGATGGGGAGGTTCTGCGACAGAGAGGGCATCTCAAGTGCGGTAGCCTCTTCAACCTCGTTGCGGAGAGTAGTGAGTTTCTGCTCCTTAGAGAGAGTGGTGTTGGCATCCATCTCTTTGTACTTCACCAGAGTGTTGTAGACTACAGAAGCCACAGAACCCTTCTGCTGCTTGCAGCGAGCCATAGCGGCGTCGATCTTGTTGGCAGCGAGGTCAGCCTTCACAGCAGCCACGAACTTAGTAGTGTTGCCCTTGCCGGAAGCAGAGCTGATAGCGATCCAGCGCTCGATAGAGAGCACGATTACAGTCAGAAGCAGTGTCATCAGGATAGGCACGATGAAGCCGCCTTTGTAGACTGTGCCGGCGAGGTTCAGCGGGTGACCGTCAGTTGTGCCACCTTCGAAGTTGCCACCGTAGCCCATGCCGAACAGGAAGATGCAGATAGCTGCAGCGCAGCATACCAGGATCACGATAAAGGCATTGCGGATGCCGCGAACCTGTGAGATTTTCTCTTCTTTCTTAACTTGTGCTGCCATGTTGTTGGAAGCTGAAGCAGCGGGCTTAACCGTTGCCTTGGGATCTTTAGATTCCATACTGATAAGATGTTTGTTGTTGTTAAATTATAATTATATTTTGAGTTTTTCGGGTTATATCGTCCAACACCGCGTATCTCAGTGCAAATTTACTATATATTTTCTATTATGCAAACGATTATTTTGCAAAAAAATGTTGGAAAAAAATCGCCAGATGCTAATTCTTATGAATTTGGCAATAAATATGTTGCAAAAGTATGTTGTACAACATATTCTGACGATTTTTTTCGCTATTTTTATGCTTGCGGGGTCAAACGTGTGCCCTTGTAGGGGGTGTTAGCCTTTGATAGCAGCGATGCCGGGGAGAGTCTTGCCCTCGATAGCCTCGAGCAGGGCGCCACCGCCGGTAGAAACATAGCTCACTGCGTCGGCGCAGCCGAACTTGTTGACACATGCCACAGAGTCGCCGCCACCTACGAGCGAGAAGGCGCCATTGTCGGTAGCCTCCACGATAGCGTCGGCGATAGCCTTCGAACCGGTGGTGAAGTTATCGAACTCAAATACGCCGGCTGGGCCGTTCCAGAGGATAGTCTTTGCAGGCAGGATAGCCTCGCGGAAGGCCTTGATGCTTTCAGGACCTGCATCGAGACCCTCCCAGCCGTCGGGGATATCCATCACAGAGCAGATCTGAGTGTTGGCATCGTTAGAGAAAGCGTCGGCTGCCACACAGTCGCTGCCGAGCACGAGGTTGACCCCCTTCTCCTTGGCCATCTTCATGATGTCGAGAGCGAGCTGGAGCTTGTCGTTCTCGCAGATAGAGTCGCCCACTTTGCCACCCATTGCTTTGGCGAAGGTGTAGGTCATGCCGCCGCAAAGGATGAGATTGTCGACCTTATCCATGAGGTTTTCGATGATGCCGATTTTGGTTGACACCTTCGAGCCGCCCATGATAGCAGTGAAGGGGCGCTTGATATCCTTAAGCACATTGTCTACAGCCTTTACCTCCTTCTCCATCAGATAGCCGAGCATCTTGTTGTCGGCATCGAAGTAGTCGGCGATTACGGCAGTCGAAGCGTGCTTGCGGTGAGCAGTGCCGAAAGCATCGTTGACATATACGTCGGCATAGCTTGCCAGAGTCTTGGCAAACTCCTTCTGGCTCTCTTTCATAGCCTTCTTGGCATCGTCGTAAGCGGGATCCTCCTTTTCGATACCTACGGGCTTACCCTCCTCTTCGGGATAGAAACGGAGGTTTTCGAGCAGCAGTACCTCACCGGGCTTGAGGTCTTTGGCAGCCTCTGCAGCCTTCATGCAGTCAGGCACGAATTTCACGTCCGTGCCAAGAGCCTTAGCCACATCTTCACGGATCTGGCTCAGAGAGTATTTGGGGTTGACTTTGCCTTTGGGCTTGCCCATGTGGCTCATGAGGATGAGGCTTCCGCCGTCGGCGAGAATTTTCTTAAGAGTGGGAAGGGCACCACGGATGCGGGTGTCGTCGGTCACGTGGCCGTTTTCATCGAGGGGTACGTTGAAGTCTACGCGTACGATAGCTTTCTTACCTGCGAAGTTGTAATTTTCAATGTTTGCCATTGCTTATATTTTGTTTTAAAAAGTAGTAATTGCTACGTTTTTAGGGGTTACGGTTTGTTGTGTTTTCCGGGTTGGCTGCGTGCGGAGTATACTTGAGATACTTATACTCTTATATGCCCTGAATCTGGGTTTGCATGAGGAGTAAGCCTGAATCCTGGTGTTTGGCATCCGTGATTGCGGGATGCTTCACTTTGCAAAGATAAATAATTTTACCGAAATAATGAAGTCGTTTAAACTTTTTACGAAAAAGTTTAAACTGACTTATTTTTTTTCTTCAAGCACAATCTTAATTAATATTTTGGCATCTTTCGATTCTCTTCATCGGTCGCGATGCCCGCATCGCTCCCTCTTTGAGGATCGAAACCTGCTCAAAATCTTAATTAACCTTGCACTTGAAAAAAGTTTAAACGACTTCATTTCCTAAAAAATTAGTAAATTTGGGGGATGGAAATTAAAGAAATTGCAAAATTGTGTGTCGCTGCGTTCGGCGGCGAACCGAAACATATTGAGAGACTGGCCGGTGCAGGGTCGTCGCGCCGCTATTACCGGGTGACTTCGGGCTGGGGTGCGGAGGGTCCCGCCACATGCATCGCCACATATGGCGATGACGTGGCTGAGAATCGTAGATTCTGCACATTGGCCCGGGCCTTCGAACGGCGTATGGAGGATTGTGGGGACGGCGTTTGCCGTATGCCACATATATATGGAGAGTCGGCCGACGGCCACTGCTATCTTCAGACCGACTTCGGCGACACGCAGCTGCTCGACCTGATTCAGGACGGCCGCAATGCCGATGGCTATTCCACGCTTGATGATGCGCTGATGCATCGGGTGTGGAAAGGATTGCTCATACTGCAGACCACCGCAATGGCTCGCTCGGAGGGGTCTCGTCCGGAGGCGGCCTTCGACAGGCGCCGCGTGATGTGGGACCTCAATTATTTCAAGTATGACTTTCTGAAGGTCTGCGGAGTGACGTTTGACGAGGCTGCGCTTGAGGAGGATTTCAATCGTCTGGCCGATGACATCGGCGCATATCCCGCTGCTGCATGCGGGTTTATGTATCGCGATTTCCAGAGCCGCAATCTAATGTGCATAGACTCCCGGCCTGGAGATGTGCCCGCTTGGGGTTTTATTGATTTTCAGGGTGGGATGCGCGGTCCGGCGCTCTATGATGCAGTGTCATTTCTGTGGCAGGCCAAGGCTGCCTTTGAGCCCCGCTGGCGCCAACGGATGCTTGAGGCATATATAGAGAGGCTTGCCATGCTGACCGGCTGTCGGGAAGATGAGTTGCGCCGTGCAGCTCCGCGCTTTGTGACACTGCGCACTCTGCAGGTGCTGGGAGCCTATGGGTTCAGGGGTTTGATTGAGCACAAGGCGCACTTTGTGGAGAGCATCCCCCATGCGTTGCAGAATCTCCGGCAACTGATAGAGGAGGGGGCGCTTGATGACTATCCTGAATTGAAGCGTCTCAGCAGCGAAGTGTGCGCACTCAAGATATTTACCCCTGATGAGCACCCGACGTTGCGGGTGGAGGTGTTGAGTTTCTCGTATAAGAAGGGTTATCCCGTCAACTTCACCGGCAATGGTGGTGGCTTCGTGTTTGACTGCCGTGGGATGCACAATCCAGGCCGCTATGCCGAATACCGACCCCTCACCGGTTATGATGCCCCAGTAAAGAGATTTCTCGAAGAGCAAGGCGAAGTGCAGAAATTTGTGGCCAATGCCGCAGGGATGGTCGATCCCTGTGTGGCCACCTATCTGCGGCGCGGCTTCCGCAATCTGCAGGTGGCCTTCGGCTGCACCGGGGGACGCCACCGCTCAGTATACTGCGCCAATGCCATGGCCGCACATATAAAGGAGTTGTATCCCGCCGCCGAGGTGCGTCTCATACATCGCGAGCAGGGCATCGACACCATGCTTGACTGAGAATCCACTATAAAACCACGACAGAGTAGATATCTACCCACGATAAAACGACATAGAATATAAATGAGAGCATTCATACTTGCAGCCGGACTTGGCACACGGCTGCGCCCATTCACGCTTGAGCATCCTAAGGCACTTGTGCCCGTAGGGGGCGAGCCGATACTTGCCCATGTCATCAAGCGGCTAAAGAGCGAGGGGGTTACAGAAATTGTGGTCAATGTGCATCATTTTGCTGACCAGATAGAGGAGTATCTTGCGGCCAACTCCAACTTTGGCCTCACTATAAGCATCAGCGACGAACGCCGGCAACTTCTCGATACAGGCGGTGCTATCCTTCAAGCCCTGCGCCGCACGGGTTGGAACGACAACGAAGGAGTCTTGATTCATAACGTCGATATACTCTCGGATGCACCGCTGCGCAAGTTGGTTGAGGCCCATGCCGACTCAGGCGCTGCCGCCACACTGCTTGTGAGCCGACGCGAATCAAGCCGGCGTCTTGCCTTCGATGCCGACTCGCATTTAAGAGGATGGGTGGATATGACCAGCGGGCTGACGCGTCCCGAAGGATTTATGGTCGATGCCACGCATCAGCTTCGCGCCTTCAGTGGGATTCATGTCATATCTCCTGCTCAGATACTCGCCGAGATGGAGCGTCAGCAGCGCGAGGGGGTCTTTTCGGTGATAGACTTCTATCTTCACGCCGCGCAGCATATCGACGTCAGAGGCTGGGATAATCCAGAGCTCAAACTCATCGACATAGGAAAGCCTGCGACATTATCGCAGGCTGACTCCTTTATTAATAAGTTAAAGTAGCGGAGAGGGGAGAGCCTTATTATGGGTCAAGTAATCTCCCCTTGGCTACAAATTGTTGGAATTGATAACTCAGGCGCCGGCGCATAAGCCGGCGTTATTGTCATTGTCTCGCATGGTGTGTGGGACGCCGTATAGGCGATTCACAGATGGTGGAACTGATTAGCCCTGTTGACATTAAACTGGCAGATGCAACCTATGATTAAAGCCACCACGGCCGAAGCCCCCAGCCACCATGTGGCCGACACACTTGTCACGAAGCAAGAAGCGATCAGCAAGACTGACCCGACGATGTAGAAAATTACGGATAGTGTTTTCATAATACTAAGAATTAAGACCATACCACACTTCATGCCGCACTCCTGCGGTAATAAGTATCTCTCAAAAATTAGTTAAGATTTGAATTAATTTTTGAGCTATGATTCTTTTTGGTCTTTTTTGGCGCTTTTCGCCGTCTTCGTCAGTCGCTTAGCTCGCTAAGCTCCTTCCTCAGCCGACGAAAATCACTCAAAAAATCCTCAAAAATAATGCATAGCTAATTTTTGAGAGATACTTTATATATTCCGGTCATTGCTGTCAGCTGGAGAATGTTCTTCAGCTATCGCAATGCCGGATATACTACTACAACATCAATGAAATGATGATTGTTGGCTATCGGAATGTTAAAAGAATCATAACTCGGAGGCCTTGAGCTTCTCGGCATTCTCAGCCACAATGAGGCGGTCGATGCACTCCTGGATATCGCCATCCATGAAAGCTGCGAGGTTGTAGAGCGTGAAGTTGATGCGGTGGTCGGTCATGCGCCCCTGCGGGAAATTGTAGGTGCGTATCTTCGCCGAGCGGTCGCCGGTGCTGACCATAGTCTTTCGCTTTGAAGCTATATCATCGAGATATTTCTGGTGCTCCTTATCATAGATGAAAGTGCGCAGTCGCGCGAGTGCGCGTTCCTTGTTCTTGGGTTGGTCACGTGTCTCGGTACACTCGATAAGAATCTCCTCTACGACCCCCGTGTTAGGATTCTTCCAGTTATAGCGCAATCTGACACCCGACTCCACCTTATTCACATTCTGGCCTCCCGCGCCACCAGAGCGGAAGGTGTCCCATTTGATTTCACCCTCATGGATCTCGACATCAAACTCCTGCGCCTCAGGCAGCACAGCCACAGTGGCCGCCGAGGTGTGCACACGCCCCTGAGTCTCGGTGGCCGGCACACGCTGCACGCGATGCACCCCACTCTCATACTTCATGGTGCCATACACTCCATCGCCCGTAAGCGTAAAGATAATCTCCTTATATCCACCCGCTGCACCCTCAGAGAATGAAGACACAGCCAGTTGCCACCCCTTTGATTCGGCATACTTCTGATACATTCTGAAGAGGTCGCCCGCAAAGAGCGCCGCCTCGTCGCCCCCCGTGCCGCCACGAATTTCGACGATAGCATTCTTGGCATCGTCAGGGTCAGCCGGGATGAGAAGGAGTTTGATCTCCTCTTCCGACTCCGGGAGTTTAGCCGAAGCCTTCTCCAGCTCCTCGCGTGCCATCTGACGCATCTCCTCATCAGTCTCCTCGGCCAGCAGAGTCTTAGCCTCATCGATAGAATCGAGCAGCGCCCTATAGCGGCGGGTAGCCTCGAGTATGCGTTCAAGATCGCGGTACTCCTTGGTCAGGCGTACATAGCGCTGTTGGTCGGCGATTACAGCCGGATCGGTTATCAACGTAGCCACCTCCTCGAATCGGCCATCAAGACCATCGAGTCGTGAAAGCAGGGAATTCTCACTCATATATATAATGTGTGTATATAGACAATTCAAAAAGTAATCACTTCCCCCATAAAATAGGAGGGGAAGTAATGTTTCAAGCCGTCCATATCCACCGATAGAGTGGGTGGTCGACCTAAAACAGCACAAAATTAATAAAAAAAGGAGAAAAAAGGGTTATGAAATTTGGATGGTTAAGAATAAAAGTGTAATTTTGCATCGCTAAAACGGAGAGCCGCCCGGCTCTTCACCCGAACAATATAAATCAACCGGCAAGTTTTATGGCAACAAAAATCAGATTGCAGCGTCATGGCCGTAAAGGCTACGCTTATTATCCCATTGTAGTCGCCGATAGCAGGGCACCACGAGATGGTAGATTTATTGAGAGGATAGGTTCTTATAATCCGAACACTAATCCTGCTACAATAAGTTTAGACTTCGACCGTGCTTTGTATTGGGTAGAGGTAGGTGCAGAACCTACAGACACAGTACGCTCACTTCTCTCACGTGAGGGTGTGATGCTGATGAAGCACCTTCGCGGAGGTGTAGCCAAAGGCGCATTCAGCGCAGAGGAGGCACAGCGTCGTTTTGAGGCTTGGAAAGCCGACCGCACCAAAGTGGCCGATGCAGCCAAGGCTAAGAAAGATGCAGCCGCAGCAGAGGCAGCCAAGAAGATTTTCGAGGCCGAGGCCGAGAAGAATCGTCTGAAAGGCGAAGCAGTAGCAAAGAAGAAAGCTGAGAAGCTCGCAGCCGAAGAGGCAGCCGCTAAGGCAGCCCTCGAGGCAGAGACAGCTGAGACAGAAGCAGCTGCCGCTGAGTAAATCAGTGAGGCATAAGCCGGAAGAGTTACGGTAGTAAATTTTTCTTCTGAAAAATTTGCACAAGTCAAAAAAAGTTCGTAACTTTGCACCGCAAACGGGAGATGAGCCGGCGACATCATCGCAGAGTCTCCCGCATGGTCGATTAGTGTAGCGGTTAGCACGCCACCCTCTCACGGTGGAGACTCGGGTTCGAGTCCCGGATCGACTACTTTTTATCTAATCAGCGGATTATTAACGTAATTCGCTGATATTTTTATAATTAAGTGGATAAATTTTGCATCAATTAGGCCAAAAATGTCCTAATTAGAACAGTGGTTAGCTAAATTTCGTGATATTGGACGGAATAAATTATAAATAATTTTCGCGGATGTAGTACACATGTAGTACACGCCGCGAAAAATGTAGTACACCGTAAATTATGAAATATCCGACAGTTAGCTTCAAGTACGACCGCCGAAAGAAAGCGAGTGGTACACGCCCCGGCCTTATTGAGCTGGAAGTTTCGTTCCAACGAACGCAAAAACGCTTCTCCACTGGTTTGTCGGTCATGCCCGACCAGTGGGACGGCGCCAGAGTAATCAACCATCCCGACAGCCTGCATCTCAATGCCATGCTGTCAGCGGTCATGCGCCCGGTCGTTGACGGCCTCACGCGCCTGAGCCTCGACGGGGAGCAGTTCTCATGGTCGTGGCTTGCAGACCTCATGCGCGGCCCCGAAAAGGAGAGAGGCGCGTCAGTGAATTTCCGCGAATACGTTGCCGAAAAGATTGAAAGCCGCCGCGACATCCGCTCATCCACGAGGAGAGACCACCGGATCATTCTTTCTGCTCTCGATGGCTTCAAGCACTTCCGCACACTCGCCGACCTCACGCCCCGCCGCATCCGCGAGTTCGATGCCTGGCTCCATCTCAAAGGGTATAAGCAGACCACCGTCGCGAAATACCACAAAATCATGAAATGCTACATCAATTTTGCGATAGCCGACGAACTGATGGACCGCACGCCCTACGCCTCCGTAAAGATTGAGAAGGGAAAAGCCGCCGAGCGGCGATACCTGACCGAGGCGGAGATGCAGACCATAATGGATGCCGACATCCCGGATCCCTCCGTGGCCCGCGCACGTGACCTGTTCGTCTTTCAGGCTTTCACCGGCATGGGCTACGCAGACCTTGAAAAGTTCGACTTCGCCAAGTGTGAGCGGAGAGGGGAGAGGTATATATTCCGTCAGGAACGCCAGAAGACCGGCGAGACATTCTATATCGCAATCCTCAGCCCCGCGCTTGCCGTGCTCCGGAAATATGGTTACACCCTCCCGCTCGTCACAAACCAGAAGTATAATGCCGCCTTAAAGTCATTGGGGGTCCTGATTGGCAAACGTGTGACGTCGCACGATGCCCGCCACACGTTCGCCACATGGTGTCTCAATAAAGGGGTCTCCATGGAGACACTCGCAAAATTTCTTGGCCATTCCTCCACCAAGAGCACCCAGGTCTACGCTAAGATTGTTGACAAGACTATTGAGCGCGCATTCGATATGCTCGACGCATCAATATAACGACGACAGCTGTCACGGCCACACCACCGCACCACAGCAGCGCGGTCTCCCACCAGCGACGCTTCCGCTCCACCTCGACGGTCTGAACGTCCGTGCGCGTCCGGTACTCGGTCAGCGTGCGGACTTTCTCGACCGTATCGACGCGGAGGCGGTCGCGGTACTCCGTGTGCCAGCGGTCTGTCAGCACCGTGTCGCCGCGTATGACGGTAATCACCGAGTCGCGGACATGAACCGAGTCAACGCGGAGCCGCACGCGCTCCACCGTGTCGCGGAGCGTGACCGTGCGCACATCCTCGACCGTGACGGGCACACACTTCCGCGAGCATCCGCCGGCGAACAGCATCGCAATCACGATGGCTGCGAGATTTACGGCCATCCATACCCACCACCGCCAGCCTTTAAGGTCTTTGTACATATCCATCACTGATTGTCCGCAAATGTCACGACCTTGCCGTTGTTATACGTCAGACTGCCGAAGTTGATGCTGTCAAGCCTACGGAGCCATCCGGCGCGGAACACGGCCTGCGACGGCGTACGCTTGATGATGGATTCGATAAACTGCACCCGACGCGCCTTGATGCGGTTGAAGAATGTGCGCGGATCCTGGGCGTTAAGAGCGGCGAGTGTCTTCGGACCGACAATGCCGTCAGCGGTCACTCCGAGAAGCTGCTGCGGAATCTTGATGCCGTGCGCTCCCGAACCCCATACCCAGTCAACAAGGATATTCGCGAGGCTCTGCGACTTTATCTGGTCAGCTTTCCATCTATCCCAGTAATGAGGTTTCATCACGCGGTTGACCACGTCCGCGTCGGTCAGGAGCTTGAGGTCATCTACGTCGATGTCTCCGTCTCCGTCCTTGTCATAGCCTACCTGCCGCCATGTGGCGATGGTCACGCCTTTGTTTGTCGCTCCTCCCTTGTCGAGAGGATGGTTCACATATCCACCCTCGAAGCTGAGGATGAAAGGTGAAAGTACTTCAATCTTTGCCATAGTCGTTTTTGTTTACGTTTATTTCTGTTTCAATTAATTCCCGCTCTTCCTCGACTTCCTCTCCGGTGCCGTCGGGCTTGTCCTCCAGCAGTTCCTCCTTGCCGATGAGCTTAAAGAAGTTGAACCGCTTCTTCGTGCCCTTGTATTCGAGGTAGTTGTTCACACAGCTCGAAAGTTCTATGCCGTAGATGATGAACAGCACCGCGAGGCTCACGACCGGAACGCCGATTGTCACCCCGAACGTCCGGCTGCACACCTCGGCCACCGTTACCCAGCATAGGTAATCGACCATCTTGTTGATGGTGCGCCGCATCGCCCGTGAGGTACGGATTGTCTCGCCGCGTGTCTTTGCGGCGAGTATTCCATACCTGAGGTCGGTCAGCACCAATACCATGCCAAGTAAAAGCCATGGTGCGAGGTGTGCGTAGAACCCCGCGATGGTCGCTCCGATGGATGCCATCATCGATGAGAATACATTGTTAGTGGTCTCTTCCATTACACAACACCTCCTTCCTGCGTCGCGTCGCGTGGCTGTGACAGTATCTCGCGTGCCTCGGCCTTGCATTGCTCGGCGTAGTCGTTGTACTGGGAGAGTTCGACGATGACAGCTTCGGCATGGCGGTCGCGTGCGTCGCGCTCCTCGTCGGTGAGGTTAGCGGTGGCGGGGAGCATGAGATCGGCGAACTTGCGGAGGATTGCAATCTCGTCATCCTGCGAGTACTTCCGGCGTATCAGCTCGACGGTCTTTGCGGAGTATTCGGCCTCGGTGTACTTGGGAACGTCGGCGAGCGGTATCTCCTCCCATTCGGCGGCGAGGGCTTCGGGGACGGTCACGTCGTGGATTTCGGGGTACTCTTTAGAGCCGACGCGGTGGAGATAATGGTTCTTGTCGCATGTGATGCGGATGAATCCGGGGATTTTTGAAGTCGTTGTTTCCATATTGGTTTTGTGGTTTGTGGTTTGATGTTATGCCGCTACGAACGTGATGTTCTTTTCGGCGGCGAGGGGAATGAGCTGCATCCATTCGGCAAGCTCCTCCTCGGTGAGGGCTGCTGCGGCGGCGTTGGTGGTGTCGCCGGTAAGCTTGGCGTAGACGGTGGAGGGGACAGTCCATGTGACCGGTGCTGTGGCCGTGGAGTTCTCCACCCAGTACCGCCAGCATCCGGCTTTGAGGGATAAGAGCGAGTCGCCCTCAAGATTTGTGTGGATGCCTTTGAGGTACAGTTCGGTCACGTTTTTGCTGCCAACTCCGAACGACGGGTAGGTTCTGGATTGCGACATATCAAGAATTCCGATATATTTTTTAGCTCCAAATGTGTAATGAGACCAGCTGTCATCAGTTCGTAAGGAATTATTGAGGATCTCACGGTAGCTTCTGACATATGTCACATTGCCGAGTGTATCGGATAGGTTGACTACCTCGGTAATTGAACTTGAGAATCTTGTCATGAATGCTCTGAATCTACTTATGTATCCAAGTCCCGAAGCTCTTTTCGCCGGTATGTTGGTCCGGATTTTATTGTCTGTAAATCCGAACACAAAAGGAGAGTCTCCGAGCAGCGGACCGTATGCGAGGATTCTGACGGCCTCAGCATACGTGATGTCTGTGAGTCCGTTCAGCTCGAAGTATCCGGTGGCCTCGTTGTACCGTCCCCATATACCGCACGCGGCATTCCACTGGTCGATGAAGAGCTGCGGCGGTCGCCTCCATGCCTCGGCGGCGGCTTCGAGCTTGGCGCGTTCGGCGGCTGTGACCTCGCGGAAATCGGCGGGGGTCTGTCCCTCGGCGAGGAAGCGACGCGTGCTGAATGTCGGGAACATGGTGGGGTATGATTCTGTAATGTATATTTCACTTTTACCCCCCCCCATTTTGGTCGCTGTAAATCTCTGTGAGATTGGCTATTGTCCTTGTCTGTATCATGTCGGTTATGTGTTTGGACGGTAGGCCGCGGCGTGCCGCGACCCTACTGTCAGGCTGATGCGAATGTTATGTTTTTTGATGCTGCGAGTTCGAGGAGGCCTGACCATTCGGAAGCCTTTTCTCCCTCGGCTGCTTCCACGATTTTGTTGTAGACATCGGCGTGGAGTGTGACGGTGTAGGCGGCTGTGGCTGCGGAGCCGATGCGGTACTTGTTTTCTATCAGGTATCTCACGGATGCGGCGTTCAGCTTCGGGAGTCCGCAGAGGTTGAGGTCAGACTTTAGTGAATTAAAGTTCACGCTCTCAAGTGATGTGGAATAGAAGTAGCATTTATTTCCGTTGAGATTCCCAATATCTATTGTCCCGATGATTTTTGTCAGACGTGCAGGATGAAACAGAATGGAATCTGTGCCACTGGATGATGGGTTGATGCAGAACCGGTCTGACTTTGTGGTAAGATTCAGCACCTCTATTTTTGAGGTACTGTCAATGAAGTAGTAGACATCGAACTTGGGGGCGGTTGAACCATTGGTGATTCCTCCGCACAGCGGGGGTATGTTTGTGCGCATGTTCACTCCCTTGAACATGTAGTTGCAGTTTGTGGAATTTATGTGGGGTCCTTCCATGACCGCCACGGCCTCCTCGTACGTGAGCCAAAGCTCATTCAGGTAGTATGGCGAGGGGGTGCCGTCCTCGTTGGTGTGGGTGTGGTCGATGGTGCCCCATGGGCCGGCGGCGGCGAGGAAGAGGTCGTCGAACACGGCGCGCTTGGCGCGGTCGGTGAGCGAGAGATGCGGGGGTACGCCGTCAGGTGTGGAGATGGTGACATCGGCCGAGTCGGCGAGCTGATTCTGCTTGCCCTTGACGGTGCCGGTGAGTCCGGTGAACGCCTCATCAAGGTTGGTGCCGCCTGGCATGAGCACCTGCCGTGCTGATGTCTCGGGGTGCATGACAGCTCCTGTGTCGCGGTCGTGAAGCTGGTAGTATTTTACTTTGTCGGTCATGTCGGTTATGTGTTTGGACGGTAGGCCGCGGCGTGCCGCGACCCTACTGTCATGCTGTTGCGAATGTGATGTTCTTCTCTGCGGCGAGTTCTACGAGTCCCTGCCATTCCTCGCCGTCGCCGTGGAGATTTGCGTATGTGTCGGGGTGGAGGGTGACGGTGAACGCTGAACCGCTTCCCCGGTTCTCGCAAAGATAGCGCAGTGACTCGGCGGTGATGAGGGGTGACGATGCGAGTGAGAGGTTGCGCGCGAGTCCTTTCATGCGGAGGTTGGTGAGCTTCGCGCAGCCGGCAAACATGCCCTCGACGCTTGTGACGGATACCATTCCCTGTATCTCGCATGTGTGGAGTTTCGTGCAGAGATAGAATGCCTGTGCGAGACCCGCGACCTGAACGTGGGGTATGACAGCTGTCTCCAGCGACGCGGCCTGTTGCGCGAAACGGTTGTAGGTGCCTGACCACTGGGTGTTGCAAGGCATGTTGGTGCGTGCCGAGGTGCGGGCGTATGCCTCGTCCTGGTTGTAGTCTGCGCGGAAGTGTGCCATTACGGTCACCGCCTCGGCGTATGTGAGCCATATGCGGTTGAGGTAGTACGGATGCTGTGGGTCAGGCGCGTTTTCGGGGTCGTACTTGCCGTATCCTCCGAAGCGTGCGGCTGCGTTGAAGAGGTCGATGAACGTGTCCTCGCGGAGCTGGTCGCGGGTGAGGGTCTCAATCTCAGGGAATGTATCCGGTGTCAGCATCTCCTCTCCGTAGACGTTGCTCAGCTCAGAACGGTCTGCCTTTGTGTCGAGCATCGCGCCGTAGGATTCCACGACCTCCTCGCGCTTGCGCTCCGCTTCCTCACGGTCTGCCTCTGCCGTCGCTCTTGCTTGCTCGGCTTCCACACGTGCGGTCTCGGCTGTCTGCCTCTTTGTCTCTGCTTCGGCGCGCTCTGCCTCGGCACTGACGCGGGTCTTCTCGTTGGCGACACGGTTGTCTTCCGCTGTCACACGGTTCCGTTCGGCCGTCGCGCGTCTGGACTCTGCGGTCGCTCTCTCGTTCTCCGCGTCATCAAGCCTCCGTGTGGTCTCGGCCTCGAATGTCTTCAGCTGATTCGCGGCCTCGGTGGCGGGTCGCTGCAACTCCACAATCTGCTCCGGAGTGAAGTCCGCGTAGGTGAACGGATCGCCCTTGATGTAGGGGAGCATCAGCTCGACCTCCGCGTCCGTCGGGCAGGTACCTCCATCGCGTACAAGTCTTATATCAAGGTCACATTGCCGAACCGTGCGGCGGTCGCTGTCCGGATACTCGTCGGCGGGGAGTATCGCGGTGAACTCCATCTGGAGGTCTCCGGCACTCAGGCCGTGGTCGTCGCAGTAGATGCGTATCTGTCCGTTGTCGTTGCGGCAGTTCCGGCACACGCCCCCGATGCACGACGCCTCGTAGGCCGACATGCGCGATGCCGTCCAGATACGAGCCACCCAGTCATATTCCGGCCAGCCCGTCACCTCACCCTTGCAGTCGTGAAGCCGCAAGATGAAGTCAAAGTCCGATTTGTAGTTTACCTTTCTCATCTCTTCGTTGTGTTATGCAAGTTTTGTCCATGCGCTCCATGTCCCGGATACGCAACAGCGCGACCACACCACGCAAGGGGAGCTACATGTGCGCAACTCCTGCAAATGGTTATTTTGATTGAATGTCACGGTCTTGACAGCATAGAAGCGCGTTCCGGCAGGTGCTTCGGGGAGGGTATCCAGCATGAGATCGAGGGGATCCATAACAAAGAAATAAACTCCGGGAGAATCTCCCACTGCGTCGTTCAGTGTGTCCGAGCGTTGCGTCTTCACTGCGTCGGTCATCACTATGTCGGCCGTACCGCCCGAAGAAGCCGACAGCTCCTCTATCTTCTCCTGAAGTTCGGCGATTTCATCCGTCTTCGTCAGCTCCACCAGATTGTCGCCATCCCACCAGTACAGACTCCGCGTATTGGTCCGCACATACAGCTGACTACGCGGACCGTCCGGACCGTTATATACAGATGTGGAATCGGGACTGTTTGTGAAAGACCACGCCTCGTAATACTTGCCGTTGAAAAGAAGGAATCTCTTGCGGGTGGTGTCATAGACTATCTGGGTAAAAAGATTTGTCTCGCCCATAAAACCGACCTGTTCCACTGTCACATTATCGACGATACCCGAGAACGGGCGTATTGTCACTGCATGAGACATATCGTTTATGGCTCCGGCGTTTGTTTGGTCTGCCTGATCCACATAATCTTGCATGTCGCGGAACCGCGTGTTCACATCATCGCGGAACCTGGCGAACTCCTGCGAGTCGGCGAAATCTCCGGACAAGTCTTTGATGCTGTCAATGGTTTCCCGGAGTGCTTTTATATCATTCGGAAGTTTCTCCTCAAGAAGGCGGACCTTGTAGGGCGACATAGCACCGGCCACGCCGTCGTTGTCGCCCGGCCCGTTCCAGACCGCGATCGGAATTTTGGCCGTCGCGGTCTTGCCATCCCCCGTTTTGAAGGTGAACGTCACCCCGGAATCATCCCGTGACATTGACACCGACTCGAACGAACCGCCGATTTTTCCCAGCCGGGTGTTTATCTCCGCTGTCGTATAATTGATTTTTCCCATATCGTTATGCGTTTATGTAACATGTTCCTTCTATAATCATCGTCTCTGCCGCGACTCCGGTCACATCCTCGCCATCCTCGTTGTAGAGCTTGCTCCCGGTCAAATCGGTCAGCACCGAGTCATCCGAATCTGTCAGATATATGCACCCTTCGAGCGTGTAGAGCGTGTCGCCCGTGCTGTCTGTCAGAATTGATCCGACCGAATCATAGAGCGGCGACAGATGCGCCCCGGCTGTTGTCATGGTCTTCCGGAAGGTCAGCCGTATCGCTCCCGGCGTGTGCGTGACGTTTCCCTGCTCATCACGTTCCACGCCTATCTGCGCTTCCGTCAGATGAAGGGTATCGGCACCTGTCGCGTGTGCGGCGTTGAAGGCCGCGTCGAGCGCGGCGGTGTCCTGATCAGGCCGCACCGTCTGTTTCGTCCAGCTCGATATGGCCGGAATGCTCAGGTGCGGTATTATCTCCTCCGTGCGGTCGTGGGTGTACACATGAGGGATGACATCCCACGAACCATCCCCGTTGCGTCTGGTCTCGATCTCCACAATCAGCGTCGGGAAGAAGTCGGTGAACCGCCACGCCGGAGACGCGGGCCACGGTTCCGCCAGGGTCCCGTCGTAACCGCACCGCCAACGGCACGCAAGGTTCCAGGCCGTGTGCCACTCGTAGCGGGTGGTCTCCGGATTGTAGCTGCGGAAGAGATAGGGGAGGGCGTTCCCGGTCCACGCACCGCGCTCCACGGTCACGGCATGGTCGCGGTCGTTGCCCGGTTCATAGTCCCACACCACAGGATCAGACACGGCACCCGCCGCGTGCTCCGGCATCCTGAACCGGTAGCCGTAAGCGTCGGCCGGACGCACGCCCGCACGCCTGAGCCGCACGCTCCGGCACGCCGCCGGAGTGACACGCGTCACCAGCCAATATGTCTTGCTTCCTGTCGCCATATCTTTCAGCTGTTGTAATTCTTTGGGTCAAACTCAAAAGGGTAGAGGCCATCCGGCTCCCTCCTTGGTTCATCATCCGGTTTGGAGAACCAATAATTCCCCGTAGTTCCGGTATTCTCCGCCGAGAATGTATCAGGCAAGAGCTCCACAATCTTTAATTCCTCGGTGCCGTCAATGGCGCTGAGCGTCGAGCTCTGCATGATGAAAATACGGTCTCCCATGTTAGGGTCACGATATACCGGAAACTCATCGGCCACACGCTCCTCCGCCTCTCCCGATAAAGTCATGCGCCTTGGCTCATATTGCGAGAACAGCGACGCGACGAGCATCTGGTCAACCGATCCGATGTGCCGCGAGCGTATCATCGACCGCGCCGCGTGTTTCGCGGTGCCTATCCGGTACAAACCGAGCATCGACGCGTCCGGATGGACACAGGAACCGCACTTTGCAGTTATATCGAGTGTTTCCCGCGTATCGCTCACGATTTCGGCCTCTGTCACCATGTCTTCGCTCTCTATCGGATTGTAGGGGGCTGTTACCTGAACAATCTCGACCTTGAAGTCCGCGAATGCACGCCAATCGGCGGCCTGCGCCGCTTTGCGGCACTCTTCGATAGTGAAAAGTGAGGGCGTTTTAGCCGCGACTCCCTCTTTTAAATACTGAGCCAGATCATCTGTGTGCAACACCACGCCGTCAAGAACACCGACTTCCAGAATACCGCCGCAAGGAGGGTAGGGTATAAGCATCCCGTCGGGCAACATGCTGATTCTTGCGTTTATCTTCTCCGGCATATTCTTTATGCCGTATGTGTGCCACACACCGATCGTGTGGCGGTTGGCGGTCCATCCGTCGAGCGCGGCCTTGCTTTCCTCGTCGTTATAGAACTGCGCGAAACAGCATCTTGTGCTTTCCAGAGCATTCCACCGTTGCCATGTGCCGAATTTTATATTATTGGGGTAATATACTGCATTTATATCGTAATCTATCACGGTCTTGTTGGAGTAGTGATAGAGCGGTGTCCCGTCGAGATCAAGCATCCGGATTTGCAGCGGCACGACAGCCCACCGCATCTTCCCCCAGTCCTCTTCGCTTATATGGGAGGTGTTCACACAACCCTCTATATCCGGTTCAAAATCCTCAAAGGGATTGTAACGCGGATCAAAAAGCATGTCAAACGTCAGCCGCAGGAAATTCCCTCCGACCGACAGGTCGGACAGCGGCGGAGCAATCGGGGTGCTCCTGTACCTGAGAAGAGTCTGGAAATAATGTGCCGATTCGTCCGACGCATCCACACCGGTGAAACCGGGTGTGGCATTGCAGATTATACCCGTGCGTTCCTGTGCGGACCCCATCAGCGGTGTAATTTTGAAATATCCGCATTTTGTGTTGTCAATATACGACGGGCCCTCACCTTCCCCCGCGCGGCTGAGGTCAAACGAGGGATAGCAATTGGTCGCGCCTTCCTGAGTCCATGCGGCGGCGCCCCCCGGCAACGTGGCAGCCCGGTACACCATATAGCGTGTGCTGCTTATCTTGCTCTCGTCGTTGGTCAGCGCGGTGTTGTCTGTCAGCACCTCGGTACGGGCATACGGTGAGAATGTGACCTCGATATTATTGTAGGTCTCGGCTGTCCCGAGTGTCTGCGTGTCAGCCGTCCAGTGTACGAACGGCGGCTTGTCGGCTGTCCCGTATCTGTGACATAACCATGAGGTGTCGTATATCTGGAAAATTCCGGCGCGTTGCACCATATGCAGACCGAGAGGTGCGAGACACATCTCGATTGCATCGCGCCAGGTGGTCGGAGTCCCCTCTTCGTCCTCGAAATTACCCCACGGCAATGAAATGGCCGTCAGGTCGCCGACTCCGGCAATTTCGCCGAAGAAACCGACCAACGCGCACCATGTATGCACCGGGGAGCAATATAACGGGGATGATGGTGAATGTTCGCTGATCCAGCGCGACGCGTCATCAGTCAGACCCGCGTCGTGCAGTGCAGCTCCGATTATCATCAGAACCGGGCAGACGTCATCCCCGGCGCGCTCCGTCTTGACCCGGTCGAAGTCGAGACGGTCGAGTGCGCCGAAGTCGGAGAAGGTCATCGACACGGTGTAACCGTCGGCACGCTCATATGGCTCCTCGTAAAACTCCGGATCGAGAGCGCCGCGCCACACCATGCACCATCCACGCGGCTCATCGGCCGGATGTGTCTCCTGCCATCCGCGGCGGTACACCTTGATGTAGATGTTCCCGACACGGTTTGTGTAGAAGTTGATGAACTCGCGGTCGGTCATCGATTCGATGTTGAGCGTGAGCATCGAACCCTGAAGCGCGGTCTCAGGCCGCCACTCCTCCCACTCTATGCGCAGAGGAGAATCAGCCGGAAATATCAGCTCGCCGACGCGTGCCGGACGCTCATCCAGCTCGCGCCAGAGCTCCACCATCCAGTCCGTGTCACGGTCAGGCCGCGCCGTGCGTCCCGTGAACGTTCCCCGATATACACAATACATCTGTCCCATCACATTCTGTTTTTGCGACGCTTGCGGCGTTCCATTACAAATTCAAGCTGCTCGCCGGTGACACGTGCCACCAGACGGCCCCCGTCCCCGTCCGTCTCACCGATCAGCGAACGCAGACGGTCGAGAGGCGCCACGACCTCCGGATTGTTCGACGCTCCGGCATACTCGCCGAAGAGTCCGACCGTAGGACCGTAGGCGATACCACCCGCCGCGAACTTCGGAAGGCTCGCCATCATCGCGATCATCGCCGCGATTGCCGCTGCCGCCATCACGATTCCGACAATCGGGATTGACGAGTTCGCCTTCATGAAGCCCGAGGCGGCCGCGCCGAGGTTGGCGTTGGTCTCCGATTGTGCCGCCGACACGTTCGACGTTGACGCGGCCATCTGGGCAGCCGCGCCGGCTACCGCCTCGCCCGTCTGCTCCTTCTGCGAGGCGGTAAGCATCTTGTTGACCGCCGTCAGAGTCTGCACAAGCTGTATTATTCCCTGTATCCCCTCGAATACCTGAATCGCGCCATCGACCAACGCCGAGAACTTCTCCCAGGCAGTGCCGTTCCCCTCCAGCGCGCTCTTCATCGACTCTATGCCGCTCACCACACCCTTCACGTTCGACCACCCGCTCTTGACGGTCTGCGCCGAGTATGCCGCCTTCTTGGCATATGCCGCATACTCCCCGGCTGCCTTCCTGAGGCTCTCGCGCTGCTGCGCGGTGATGTCGCCATCCATTCCCTTGAGCACATTCTCAATCTGACGGTACTGCGAAAGAAGAGAATCCACGCTCATCCCCTTCAGCGGGGAACCCATCGAGGCAAACTTGGCCTTTGAGCTCTCCACCAAGTTGTCGATATACTGAGACAGTTCGCTCGGTCCCTCCGGCCGGGGATTCAGGGCAATGTCCCAAGCCTCGCGGAGTTCCTCCAGCTTCTTGATCGTCGTGTTTATCTCAGCGCGTTCCTCCGGCTGTGCCTGACGCAACTTCTCGTTGTAGTGGCTCAGAGCCTTCTCGAGTTCATCATATGTCTTTATCGTGTCGATCTGCGGCGGCGTATAGTCCGGGGTCTTGGTTAGCGAGTCCTGTATCTCTTTCAGCCTGTCGCGTTGCGCCACAAGTTCCTGAGTCTTCGTCCGGAGTTCGGCAAGTTCGGTCGCGTTGGCGGTGAGCGCGGCCTTCTGGTTCGCCCGGATCTGTTCCTCTATCTGCTCCAGGATGTCTTTCTCGCGCTGCGGCGGCGTGTTGGTCGTGCCTCCGCCGCCGTTGAAGTTCGGAGGTGTGGGCGAACCGAGAACGGGCAGTTTTTTGCTCTCTTCTTTCAATTCATCCAGACGCTGGTAGTACTTTTCATTCTCATCCTCCAGCGTGGTTATCATACCATCCGCGATAGCTATGCCCCGGTTGGCAACAATACGGTTCGTCGCGTCTTCCAAGCTGCCGACATCATTGAGAGAGTATTTCCCGTTTTCATCCTTTGGCGCTCCAATGGACATGCCGCCCGGAGTAGTCCCCGCGTTAGGGTTGACTGTCTTATCGTAATCGGCTTTCTGCGTCTTGAAGTTGGCTATCTTCAGCTTGTTTTCTGCAATCTTGTTGGCGATAAGTCGCGTCTCGGCCTCGATTACCATCTGGTCGCAATAAGCCTCGGAGTTGGCGACAAGTGCCTTGTACCAGTCAGCCACCGACGAGAAATATTGCATCGTATCGCCGTAGCGGTTGTTTAGTTCCTGGACCAGTTTCTGTTCCTCCGCCTTCGTGCCGTTGAAATTCTTCGTGGCCGCTATGTCGAGTTCTATCTGTGCGCGGACGTTGCGCATGGTCTCCTCTGCCTGTTGCTGCGCCATCTTCGAGCGGTCCATTGCCGCCGACATCTCATCGGTGGCCTGTGCCGCCTCCTTCGCCTTGCCCGTGAACGCCGACACCACCGCCGATATGGCCGATATGACCAGAGTGACGGCGGTCGCGGCCATTATCATCCGCAGACCGGCCGCAAGGAAGCGTGCCGCTGTCCCCGCCGCGTTCATGCCGAGTGCCGACGCTACGCTCTGGGTGCTGAGGAACTTCAGCGCCCCGCTGCTCCCGAATACGCTTGTTGTGAGCGCACGCACTTGCGTTACCGCTTTGCCGGTATTGGCGGCAAGCGTCACCATCTGCGAGGCAACGCCCGTGTACGGAGCTATCCCCGCCACTACGGCGCCCATGTTTTCCTTGAGGTCGCCCATCGCGTCGGCAACCTGCTTTGCCTTGCCCGCGTCGGTCTTGGCAAGTGCCTCGTTCATGTTGCCTACGTTGTCGGTCACAATCTGTGCGAGCAAGGCGGCACGCTCCATTTCGTCCGCGTTTTCCAGAGCTTTTTTCTGCGCGTCCGAAAATGAGATCCCCACACGGGTGAGGGCGTTTGTCTGCCCTTGCATCACCTTGCCGAAAAGATTGCCTATCGTCACGCAGTCCTGCTCGGTGACGTTGAGTCCTTTTTTCTGCGCCGCGAGATTGTTCATCGCCGGAATCAGAGATTCAAGCGCCTCCTTCTGGGTCAGGAACGTCGCTATCTGCTGTGCGCCCGCAAGCTGAACCTCGTCGCCGATAACGCCGATTTCCTGCTGTGCCGAACACAGGTCCTTTATCTGCTGGATGTCCTCGGCGGTCGCGTCCATGCGCTGACGCATCACGGTCTCCAGCTTCACCTCCGCCTGCTGCTGTATGGCGTAGGCGTTCACAAGATCCTGGACCACGTCGTTCAGACCCTGCACCGAACTCGCTATGTTGTCGAAACACTGCGAGAGCTGATTGAAGTTGGTAAGCGAGGTGTGCAACTGCTCGGCGGGCTGGATGCCGTCGCGGAACGCCTGCTGCATCCGCTCGACGTCCGCCACCATGTCACGCAGTCCGCCCGCGTCACCCTTGAACTTGTAGGTAAGGGATATTGTGCTGTTGCCGTTACTCATATCCGCGTTGTTTTTTCAATTGCTCGAATCTCGCTTTTTTCTCCTCTTTTGAAAGTTGCTCATGCCCGGCGTTCAGCTCCGGGTCTTCATCTACCGCCGGTATCTGCCAGAGGTCGCGCGGCATCAGACGCTTCTTCACGTGCGGCTGCACGCAACATGTGGCGTGTACGCGTATCGCCGCCAACGTCCGCGAATAGCATTCCTCCTCGTGGTGCCGCCATGCGTCAACCACGGCGCGGAACTCCGACGGGTGAAGGGTGTCGAAGTCGGCGAGACCCATGCCGATCACGCCGACCGCGAACCCTGTTAGCTCATCTATGCCGGGACTCCCTTTTTTTTTGATTCCCCGCCCTCCGTGTCGTTCCCCGCGTCGCCTCCCGCTTCGGGAGTATCCACGTACCATGCCGACACCTCGTCGGGGGTCACACGGTCCAGAAAGTCATCGCAGCTCACGTTGAACTCCACGCCATCCACGCGGCTCTGTGCCGATATGCAGCACCAGAGCAACACCGCAAGTGCCTCGGCCGATACCTCGCCTTCGGTCTGGAGCTTCAGGAAGTCCTGACCGGTCTCCCGGCGGAACCGGCGGAGCGCTCCCATCGACATACGCGCCGGGAGCGTCCTGCCACCGAAGTTAAAACTCTTCGCTTCCATCAGGCCGGAATTTTGGGTGTCCATGTCTCGGGCGCGCCGGTCATCTTCAGCTCACCGTCGAACGACGCGTCATCTTCGGCCGTGGCCGACTCGCTCAGCTTCGTGATCACGAACTGTGCCTTCAGGTAGGGTGAGCGGTTGCCGTCGGTCACTCCGTTCTGCGGGCGACGGAAGCACTCGGCCGTTACCGGCTTCGCCTCGCGCCATAGAGCCTTAAGCGTCTCGGCATCGAGCTCGGTCTCGTCATAGACCTGCAGACCCTTGAAAGAGATTGTGATCGAGAGGCCGGTGATGCTTGTCTCCTTGAAGAGAGACGACGACATCCCCTGGATCTCCGGGGCCTTGACCGCACGCTCCTTGGTCGTGGTGTCGTAGGTTACAGAATGCTCCGTGCAATGGCCGATAGCCTTGTCGAATACCGCTAACAGCATGTCGGAGCCGTTGATATATCCTTCCATATCTTCAGTTATTAAATGTTTTTACTTTGAATGTCATGATCTGCACGTAGGCCGGAACCGCGCCGTCGAAATTTTCCGATGAATCCATCATCGCGCAATAGCGGACCCGGTCGTCGGTGAAACCGTCAATGGCCTCGAGCATCTCCTCCGCGATTTCAAGACCCTCGCCGTATCCGGCCGAGAATACCTGGAACTGGATGACCGTCTCGCGTGGCCCCGCCCCTGGGGGCTTAACCCCGGTCTCGGACGTTCCGGCGCGGAAGTAGGTCACGAACGGAAGCTGCTCGTCAACCGCGCTGACCACCGGGAAGATCCGCGCCCCGTGCGCGGCCACGACCGGTTCCAGAGCGGCGCGGAGACGTGTCCCCGCCGAAAGTATCGTCTTGTCATATGCAGCCATAATTTCTTGCTATCCTTGTCATCTCCTCAATGAATTTCTCCTCAAGCATGTCGGTCACACGGCCTTCAGTGCTCCGGTTGGCGGTCTCCAGGAACTTCAGCGGCGGGAGTGTGCCCCTCGCATATCCCTTCTTGGTCTGCCGTGTCCCGGTTCCATCCTCCAGCCACCGGGAGAGCGGGAGGTCTCGCTGCCTGGCGGGGTAGGGGTGGGCGTTTCCGGCCACCGTCACCCGGAATCCGACGGTGCGAGAATAGACCTTGGTCCATATCGTCTTGCGCATCGCCGTCCGGTTCCTGAGGCTCCGGAGCTTTCCGGTCAGGACATCAAACGCCCGGCCCTTCAGGTCGTTCGCGGCGCGTCTCAGCGTGGAACGCATCACACGCACCCGGGCCTTCTGGTCCATCGCCTGCAACAGCCCCCAGAAATTGGCGGCATCCACATCGACATCAATCATTGACCTTGGTGCATCTCAGGAGTTTCAACTGCTTTTCCCGGTTCGGCTCGACCACCACGTCGTAGATGTCGCCGCCGCGCTCACGCACGCGCCAGCCATCCCTGACCGGGTGGGCATACCTGATATGAAACACGGCATCGACACCGACCACAAGCTCTGCGGAGTTGTACACGTGCCGTGCGGTATATTTCACCCGCTCGGCGCGTATCTCCGGAAGCTCCTCCCACACACGCCGCGCCTCGCCCGTCACGGCATCGTGCGTGACGGTGAGGTGCATCGGTGTGATGAAGGTGTTGAGTCGTCCCGCTTTCATATCTTCTGCAAGTGCCGCACCATCGCCATCCAGTTGCACGGCTTCTCGGTTCCCTCCGGATCGGCGAGATTATGAGCCACGACCATGGCCATGGCCATAAGCACCTCGCCGGGCAGATTCACACCGTCGCCCATGTCATACAGCTCCTCCTCGGTGCGCCCGAGCGTGCGCATCACAAGCCCTTCGGCGGCGTTGCCGTACGCCTCCAGCTTCAGGTCGTCATCGTCGTAATCGACGTTGCAGTGCTGCTTTATGAAGTCAAGTGTCAGGAATCTCATTGCCGTGCTGTGTCAGGTTTCAGGCTTTCTGTTTGTAGAGCGCGAACACCTCGGGGCGGAGTGTGGCCGTTCCGAAGTCCACGTTGAGCGCGAATCTTACCGTGTTGGCGTCCGCGCCGGTGTACGGGTCAACTATCATGTAGACATCGCCGAACTGCGCGCACACCTGATAGGTGAAGTCGCCAAGTCCGATTATGCCGTCGCCTATCGCCTCCGAACAGAACACCGGAAGGCCGCACAGACGGTCGTTCTCGATCACCATTATGCCGCTGCCCGCGTCCTTGGGTGTCGCCTCAAGCTCGGCCTTGGTGGCCTCGGTCATAACGAACACCATGCGGTCGGAGCGCACGCCCTTCTTCAGGAGCTGGGCCTTGGCGGCGTTGAGTCCCTTGAAGCTGTATTCGACAGCCGTCGGGGTCAGGCCGACGAACGGACCGGTAATCACGCAGTCGTCGGTCACCTTCTCGGTTCCGGTCATAATCTGGTTCACGGTCTCGGCAACGGCTAAAGGAAGCTGCTCGTTGATGATCGACTCCAATTTACCGTCAGACTCGAAGAGCGACTCACGCGAAGCCTCCACGACAACCGCGATCCTCTGCTTTACTACCGGCACCTTGCTGAGGTCGATTTTCTTTGCGGCCACCTTCACGGCCTCACCGGCGATTGTGGCCTTGACAGCCTCGACAACCGGCCACTCGTACACGCCACGGCATCCGGTGGGCACCTGAATGCCGATCTTGTTGTAGATAAGATTCTCGCGGAGCGGCTTCACCACGTCGCCGATGGTGACGGGCATCAACGCGCCCTCGGCCACATCCTGACGCATCATCGTGGGCGACATCTCGCCCGCACCCTCGGCGCGGAAATGAATTGTCATTGTCTTCTTGCCGGCGTTGAGCTGGTCGCGCAGATACGACTTGATTGTCACCTTCTTCTCCGGCTCGCCGGGAAGAGAGAACGCGCGCGACTGGAGCAGGATCATGTCCTGTTCACGTTCCAGAGCCTTCAGCTCGCGCTTCTCGTCATCGTTGAGGGCGCGCTGCTCCTTCTCGATGGTCGAGTGCATTTCCTTGATGCGTGCCACAATCTCCGACACGCGCTTGGCTTCTTTTCTCATGTTGCTTATTTTATTTAAAAGTTAATATCACGTTTCATCAGAGCCTCTATAAAGGCCATGTCGGCTTCTCTCTCCGCCTGTCGGTGCCGTTCCTCGGCGGCCAGTTTCTTAGTGCGCTCATCCTCGGCTCGCTCCGCGTCGCGCAACGATGTCGCGACCTCCGTGTCCTCGTAGGCCGGGCGCGGGCAGAGCGTGAAATCGCACACGTCGGCAATCTTGCGCACGGTGTAGATGACCTCCTTGCGGCCATCCTCGCCGGTGCGTTCCGTGCGTGTCTGCGCCTCCGCGTCGGCCATGTCCATGAAGAAGGCGAACGAACACCCGGACAGCTCGCCGCGTTCCACAAGGGCGGTCGCCGTGCGGCCATCCTCCGTGTCGGGCGGTGTGAACCGGAACCGCACGCCCTCCCCGGTCACGTCGTAGCTGAGCGTGCCATGCCCCGAACGGCTGCGGGCGAGAATCCTGTTGTTGTCATGATAGAGCGTGGCGAGTATGTCGGAACGGTCCAGGAGTTCACGCGTCACGGCCTCCGGGGCTATCACTTCCCGGATCACGAGCGTGTCATCCTCGTAGAGAGGTACGCTCTCGCGGTTGAATACTATTGCCATGCCCTCTATCTGACGGCTCTCGCCCTCGCCGCCGGGTATCTCGGCCAGGGTCAGCGAACCCTCACACGGGGTCTGCCTGAGCTGCATTTTCTGTCTGCGGTCCATTTTCGGTGCTTGCGTTATATTCGTTTATGCTCTTGAGGTTCGCGCTCATGAAGACGGTGTCGCCATTCTTCACCGGGGGCATCCCTTCGGCGGTGCGTGCCTCGTTGATTGTCATTGTTCCGGTCGCTATGCGCTTCTCGATGTATGCCATGCGCCCTGCAAGGTCGGTCGCGTAGAAGTCCGACCGGCGGAACGACACGCGGCCCCCCGTCGGCACATGCGGCAGGATTTTCCGCTCTATCTCGTTCTCGATCTGGCGGAGTATCGGGTTTAGGGTGTTGCTCAGGAACGCCACGTTGGCCATCTCCGCGCTCTTGTAGTTGTTCGATGTGTCGTCAAACACGAACGACGGATGAACGCCGAAGAAGCGGCATATCTCGCGGCTGGTGAACTTGCGCGTCTCCAACGCCTGCATGTCGGCGGCGGTCATGCCTAACGGTATGTACTGCCATTTGCCGCCCACCGCCGCAAGCCGGTCGTTGCGCCGTATTGCGGCAGAGACGCGGTCGGCCGCTCCCTGAAGGGCTTCGGTCTGCATCTCGCCGTAACCGGGCACACCGTCGGGATTGGTCAGGATACCGAGCGTCGTGCCGCCGTTGGCGTAGGAGTTGAGCGTGTTCACGTCCGATGTCGCCGCGAGGCTTGTGGTGCGTGCCGCGAAACTTATGACCGACAGACAGTGCACGCCGTCGAGGGTCGCGCCCTTCAGCCGGATAATCTGGTGTTCATCATACTCGCCATTGATTCCCTGGTCGTCGTCGGTGCATAGATAGCGGCCTAACACGGTGGCCGGGGCAGTGGTGCCAGGACGCGCCAGCACGAGACGTTTCAGCTCCCCCGTCGCGTAATATTGCGGCACGATGTAGGCGCACCCGTGAAGGAGCTGCACCTGTACGGCCATGCGCCAGAAGTCGAAGGCGCTTGTCCACTCGTTCGGCTCCACGCTCAGAAGGTGCGTCAGCGCGTCATCACACGCCATGTACGCCCCGCGCTCGCGGCTCACCTCGTGGATGAGCGGCAGCGTGGCCACGCTCTTGCTGAGGAGTTCCACACAGCGGTACACGGTCGAGATTGACAGAGCCACGCGTGCGCTGTCGGTCGCGACCGGTGCCGACGACGCGATTGCGGGCACGTCGCCCGCCTGAATCACGCGGGGTGCGGTTGTGCTGCGTTTGAAAAGGTTGAAAAATCTTGCCATTTATGCGTTCCGGAGTGGTTGCCTCCTATAAATCGCGTGCATTTTCACCCCTTTTGGCGCCAAATGGCGCCAATTGTCACCAATTTTTAAGAAGATTTAACAAATCGCCCCCGCCCAGTACCACCGCGCCCCCGTAGGGACGCACGGCTCGTGCGTCCGCAAAAAAATCACTTTTTTTTATGAAAAATTTTCCCCGAAATACTTGCGTAATAAATAAAAATTTACTAACTTTGTAGTGCCAAAGGGCAAGAGAACTTTAAAATAATGTTTAACTTCTAAATCTAACAAAAATGACAGATGAGGAATTTGAAAAAGAGGTTCAGGACTTGGCCGACATGATTCGGAACCTGCGCCGGATTCGTGATCGGAGGTTGAGAAAATGGCTGCTCCACGAAATCAGGAGGCAGTTGATTGAAGTAACCCGATTGTAGAAACCGCCTCCCCTCGGAAACGGGGGGAGGCTTCAAAAAAACTTTATATGTCACCAGAAGAATTTAGAGAGAAGCACAAGAATGATCCTATTCTTTCAAAAATTGAGGATCTGAAGCAAGGGGATATTTTGCGCATACTGAATGCCTCCTATATCGCTGAGCGCTTTTTCGGGAAATCGGGGAGTTGGTTAAGTCAGAAAATCAACAACCATCTGAAAAACGGCAAACCTTGCTACTTCACGAAAGAGGAACTTGAGACCCTTTCGAATGCGTTATATACGCTTTCGATAGAGTTAATGGACGTTGCTGACGATTTGCGCGTTTAGAAGTTAAACATCATCTTCATCCTGTCATTTTGGCGCGAACGTCAGCCACGGCGCGGAGGTCTCCGGACTTCCGCGCCTTCTTTGTGTTGCGGACGCACGGGCCGTGCGCCCCTACGGCGCGTTTACAATACGGGCTGAAGCGAGTCGGCAAACAGCTTGTGTGCCATCAGCATCGTGATCACGCCGTCGATCTTGCCGTTCTGGAACTTCTTCTGCGGCTTGCGGTTCCTCATCGAGTCCTCGTCAAGATAGGCGTTGGCGAAACAATACGCGTTTATAGGGTTGTCATCGATGAATATCCGCCCCGTCCTGACCCCCACCTCAAACGACTCGCACGCGCTCGTGAACTCCATGTAGGTCTGACGTATGCCCCGGATGACCGAACCGGCCCCCGCTGTCGATAACATGTTGATAAGTTCGCGGCTCTTCGCCGGGTCATAGCCGATCGCGATGGTGCGCGTCGGACCGTTGAGCATCAGTATCCGGTTCATGATGTAGCGGTAATCAATCACCTCGCCCGGGGTCAGCTCCAGGTGCCCCTGCTCCGCCCACCGGCGGTAAAGCCGGCGGTTCGGGTGCGTATCGACCGCCACGGCCGGCATGAAGTAATATGTCTTGTAGTAGAACTTGCGCTGCCTCCCGTCGAAAATCCCCATCGACACCGCCGAGAAGTCATCACGCACCGAGAGATCCACCGCAATCGTCGAGTCATAGCGCGCCGCCATCGCGCTGACATCGACGTGACGCGTCGCGGCCTGTATGCAATCCGAGTCGAGCCACGCCGAACGCTCGTTAACGCAGAATATGTTCAGCAACTTCGTGCGGAACGCCAGAAGATTGTCCGGGCTGAGCTGGGCGTTGGCCCACTCGCGCTCATAGAAGTCCTCGCGCACGGTCACGCCCATGTGAGGCTGCACCTTGCGCCACGTGTCGGGGTCGTCCTCGCGGTCATCGACATCGGGCTGGAACATGCTCGCAAACATCCGGTCGTTGTCGAGCTCCCCGCGCAGAACCGACCGCGCACCCTCCAGCTCCTGGGCGAAAGGACCGTCCACAACCTCACTCGCCGTGCTGATTATCACCGTGAGCGGTTCGGCCCTCGTACCCATCGAGGAGGTGAGCACGTTTTTCAGATCCGCGCCGTTCGCCCCCGCCGTGTTGCGTGCCTGGGCGTACTCGTCCATGATGACCAGCGACGCGTTCAGACCGTCACGCGTGCGGGCGTTGGCCGCAAGACACTCCGCCTTCGAGTCGCGTGTGCCGTCGGTGAAGCATATCAGCTCGCGGTTCACCTTGATGTGCCGCCCGTCCGGGTCGATGCCGAGCATGATCGCCCGGATCTCGTCAAAACATATCTTTGCCTGCTGGTAGGAGTTCGCCCCCACGTAGCTCTGTGAGTTGTTGTCGCCGAAAAGAAGGTCATTCACCGCCAGCGCGGCCGCGCTCGTGGTCTTGCTGAATTTTCGCGGCACGAAGATATAGGCCAGATGACAGAGCCGCAGACCCTGCGAGTCGTCGAAGCCGAAGATGCTGCCGAACTGGAAGCACTGCACCGGGGTGAGCCGGTACCGCCTCCGCCCGTTCGTGCCGTTGAACTTCAGGAACTCGTAGAACCGGAAGAAACGGCGCACCCTCCGGCGGTTCCAGGGGTAAGAACCCAACAGCCGGAAGAAGCGCGTCACGCCTAAGATTTCGTAAAGGTTATGCGCCCGGGGATTGCCGCACACATCCGCGCAATATTCCCACAGACGGGGGTCGGTCGCGTCGAGTGTGGCCCGGTGGTCGCGCTCCATCCGCGCCATCAGTTCAGGCAAACTGGCCGTTACCGACGCTTTCAGCTCCCGGTCGCGTGTGCGTTCCTGCTCAGTCATCGGCGTTGAGGCGTTCCATCAGTTCCTTGAATCCGTCGTGCTCCGGCTCCGCCACCTTGGCGTCGAAGTTCAGCCCGAGCGATTTCAGCACACCGGTCAGCGTGTCGATGTGCCGGCGCAGATTCTCGAATACCGGATTGTTGATATTGCGCGTGTCCCCCTCGCGGCTCATCTCGGTGAGCACCGGCGACGACTGCGTGGCCTCCTCGCCGAGTATCGACACGGCGAGCATCAGCTTGGCGGCGGCGCGTACCTGAGGCTCCACCCATGGCCGGTAAAGGTTGCGGTCGCGCAGGGCGGCGCGCAAGTCCTCGGCAAACTGTCCCTCCTGAGCGGCGCGGAGTGCCGCCGTGTCGTCGTCGGGAATGCCCCCGTCGCTGTCAGAGATGCCCGCTGTGGCCGTTTCGCCCCCGTCGATGATAAGTTGTGCCTCCGCGCACCTTGCGCGCCGCTCCTCGCGTTCCTGCTGTTTCTTCTCGCGGCGGCTCGCCTTGCAGCTCCCGATTATGATGTCGCACTGTTCGGCGAAGTCGGGCGACTGCTTGCGCCAGTAATAGTACAGCTGCCGCGTTATGCCGACACGGTCGCACGCCCCGGACACGTTGCCGGAGCACTCGCCGAGCTGCTGAAGGAAATGAGTCTTCTTGTCGTCCATGTCGTTTTTACATTTTACAGTTTTCAAATTTTGTCAAGTCCCCCGGTGAGTTTGAAAAACCGGCGCGCGTGAAAAAAACTCGGGGGATGGATATGAAGGGACCCCGGGGGTCTTAAAAAATCCCTCCCCCTTTCTCGACCTTGCGCCAGAAAGCCGCCGCCTCCTCTTTGGCGCGGCGGCGTTTCTCGCTCGCGCTGTGGCTCCGGAGCTGCCGGTGCCGCTCCGTGTGGCACGTCGGGCAGAGGCTAACCAGGTTGCCGGGGTCGTAGGCCAGGCGCGTCATCCGCTCACGGTCGCCCGCAGACTCCACCGGCACGACGTGGTGGACCTCCGTGGCCGGGATGATGAGACCCATCTTCATGCAGTCCTCGCACAGCGGATGACACGACAGCTGACGCGCCCTCAGCTCCCGCCAGCGCGATGTGTTGAGAAGGCGGTGATATGCCGATCCGTTCCGGCTCATAAACGCCCGTTGATTGCAGCGCGGTTGCGCGGGTCAAGTTCATCCCCCGCATAGCCGTCAACCCACTCCGACAGCTCGGAGCAGTGACGCGCCACGACTTCACGCTTGTTTAGAAACTGGACCACAAGACAGCGCACCAGCATCGAGGGCGACGGGTAGCCGGCCATCGCGGCCACCTCGCTGATGCGGGCGTACATATCCTCGTCAAACCTTATGGAGAGCCTGTGTGACATAATGGGTAATTCTTTGTGCAAAGATAACATATTCCGTTCGTCTGTCAATATTTAACGCCGTTTATCTTTCGCAATCTGCATGGCCAGCCGTCGCACCACGCTGTCCTGGTTCTCTGTCTTGCCACGCAGCGCGTCGCACATGCGCTCGTCTACCGTTCCCGTGGCCACCAGATTGTGTACCGACACCGGCACCGTCTGCCCCTGGCGATGAAGCCGGGCGTTGGCCTGTTGGTACAGCTCAAGGTTCCACCCGGTCGAGAACCACACTATCACGTGCCCGCCGCTCTGCATGTTCAGCCCGTAGGCCGTCGAGGCCGGATGTGCCAGCAGCAGGTCAACCTTCCCGGCGTTCCACGCCTTCAGGTCCGCGTCGCCCTCGTACGCACGCACGCGCAGTCCTTTCGGCGCGGCCCCCATGATGCGCCGCAGGTCGTGACGGTAGGCATAGAAGCAGAGCACCGGCGAGGCGGCCTTCTCCACCAGCTCCATCAGCATGTCGAGCTTCGCGCGGTGTATCTCCACCTCGCCGCCCTCCTCGTCATACACGCACCCGTTCGCATACTGGGCCAACTTGTTGACCAGTGCGGCCGCGTTCTGCGCCGTCACCACTCCGTCGGTCGTAGCCTGACGGAACACCGCCACGCGGTCACGCTCAAACCGGCGGTATCCCTCGGCCACTGTGTTGTCAAGACGCACCGCCACGTCGGTGAACGTCACCGGAGGCAGATCCAGATAGTCTGCCGCCTTCATCGAGAAACAGATGTCGGCTATCTTGGCCGTTATCTCCTCAGCCGCTCCCGGCTTGGGCCACGTCTTGATCGGGATGTTGTTATGGATGATGCTGTTGAAATACTTCTCGCGGTACTTGGTCACGAACCTCCCCAGACGCTCACCGCCATCCAGGCAATAGATCTGCGCCCAGAGGTCGAGCATGCCGTTGGGCGCGGGCGTGCCGGTCAGGCCGACCACGCGCACCACCGAGGGCAACAGCCGCTTCATCGCCTTGAAGCGTTGCGAGCCCGACGACTTGAACGACGTTAGCTCATCAATCACCACCATGTCGAACGCCGGCCGCTCCTTGCCCGCTTTCAGCCCTTCAAGCCACACCACCGAGTCGCGCCCCGTCACGTAGAGGTCAGCGTCGGCGCGCAGGGCCTCGCGGCGTTGCGCCGGAGTGCCCATCACGACCGACACCGTCAGGTCCAGATGGTCCCACTTCGCGGCCTCGTCGCTCCATGTCGATTCGGCCACCTTCTTCGGGGCGATGACAAGCACGCGCCCCACCATCAGATCATCTTTAAGCTCCTGGATCGCCGTGAGCGTGCACACGCTCTTTCCGAGTCCCATCTCCATGAAGAGGCCGCAGCGCGGATGCGACAGCACCCAGTCGATTGCCCGCCGCTGGTAGGGGTGTGGTTCAAACTTCATCGGCCGCCCCCTTTCTTTTGCGTGTGCCCGGTTCCTCGTGGCGCGGTTCGGTCGATGACCGCCACATCAGGCTGCGGAGCTTCCCGGCGCGGTTGGTCTCGATGATGAGCATCCGGTCGATCTTCGCTTTGGTGTCGCAGGTATAGACCCGGTGCCCTAACTCGCGGAGGCAGGCGTGGCGGTGGGACTGGAGCGGCTTGGGTCGCTCACCCTTGCTCTTAAGCTCCACCCACACCACCAGGCCGCCGCCGAACAGCACGATCCGGTCAGGCCATCCCGTAGATACCGGGTTGTAATACTTCAGCGACCTGCAGCCGCACGCTTTCGCCCGCTCGGTCAGGTACCGCTCCAGGCTCTTCTCGCTCTCCTCACTGTGCTTGGTCTTAGGCATAAAAAAACAGTGCAAAGTTGATGAAAATATTTGATTTATTTCTTGGATAATTCAAATATTTTTATTAACTTTGCACTGCAATCAAGAGAGATTGCGGTCAAGCCCCGAAGCCTCAGCAGGGGTTCATCTCAAAAACCCGATACGATGAAAACAACCATCTCAATCAGTTTCAAAGTATGGGGCATCAGAATCAAGATAGAAATCAAGTTCTGACCGCCGGGGAGAGGGTAGCCGCCCTCTCCCGAAGCGGCGCGGGGCTTAAAAGATACGCAAAGTTAAACCAAATATTTGAATTATGCAAGAAGAGATTAAACCCAAGTCTCGGCGGGGCGGTGCCCGCGCCGGAGCCGGAAGGAAGGCGGCCGACAATCCGCGCAACGTCCGTGTGTCGTTCTCGTTCACGGCCCTTGCGGCCGACAACCTCCAGCGTGCCGCCGACGCGGCCGGTGTGAGCCGCAACGACTGGATGAACACCATGCTTGAGCGCCTGTCAGAGACACTTCCGGAGCATTAAAACGGTGTTGTCGTAGTTGGATGTCACCTCATGATAGCGGTTCCGTAGATACCAGTCATAGACCCATCGGGGGGAGTCGTAGCTGATCCATTCGAGATGGACCGTGCGCTCTCCCGCCGCCCGGGCTATCTCCTCGGCCTTCTGGAGAAGCCGGCGGCCTATTCCTTGGCCACGGCTCTCCTCGTCCACCCAGAGCCGGTAGATGAACGCCTTCACGTCATACGGCCTCTGTGCTTTCGGGTAGATGTCGAGCTGTACCGACGAGCCGCCGATCGTGATGATCCACTTGTGGCCGTGATACCACTTCTGCGCGAAAATCCGCATTTCCTCATTCTCTCGCATTTCTTCTTTCTGTTCCATATCCTGTAATTTTAAGGTTTGTCGCAATTCGCGATAAATTGCGATAAATTTTATTTATTTGTTTGTTTGCTTTCTGTGGGGGGTGATGAGCCGGATTGAATAGAATGGGGAGGGGAACGGCCACCGGACTTCATTCACCCGGTATGCGAAGTGGAACCTGTCCGACAGATCCAGAGAATCTTTGCACGTCACCTCCCCGATCATCCCGTTTATCATCATGTTCAGAGTGCACATCTTGACGCTGATCGGGTCGAGGTCCACGCATTTGTAATATGGCGGACGCGTTTTGTCCGCTTGCTCCCAGTGCGCAAGGACATTCCGTCCCGAACCGCACGACGGCTCCAGAACATCAGGATCCTCACCCCCTGTGCATTCCGCCATCACCTGACTCAGTACCATCGGCGTGAAGAACTGGCCCATGGCCGAGGCTTTTGACTTCCCGAGAAACAAGCTCTCGTACAGTTCGCCGAAAAAGTCGCATATCCCTTTCCGGGCTATCTCTTCCTCGGCCGTCTCTATCCAGTGCCGCAACAGATTGAATAGAACCGCGTCATCCTTTTCTCTTTCGGCGAAGACCGCGGACATATCCCCTTTGTGGGCGATGAATCTCGACGGCTCAAAGGTTTCGAGAAAGAAATCAAGCATGTTCTCGAACAGCGTCGAGATGTTCACCCCGCGTGCGTTGCTCTCTTTGTTGAGAGTCTTGATTAATGTTTTCATTCCCCTTTTACGTTGTGTGTTTGGATTCTGTCATTACCAATTGATGTGTCGGTTGATTTCCCTGCGCTGCTCTTCTTTGGAGCGTAGCAGATATAGTCTTGTAGTATTTACGCTCTCATGGCCAAGCAATTCGGACAACTGAACTACATCTTTGCACCTCGTAAGATATTGTTTGGCAAAAAAGTGCCGGAACGCATGACAATGCGCCTTCTCCTTCGGGAATCCGGCTTTTGCAGCGAGAGATTTCAACCTTTGGTCAAGACCTCTTGAAGAATATTCCCCACCACAGCGAGAACAGTCGATTAACTTTTTGTCGGGTTCTATGCCGGCTGTCTTGAGGTACTCCCGTACCTCCCGGGTCAATGATTTGGGGAAATAGATAATTCTTATCTTTTTGCCTTTGCATTTCGGAGATGCCTCGCCTTGCAGGATGTCAGAGAATCTGATCTGTTCAAGCTCTGACCGTCTCATCCCCGTTTGTCCGAGCGCGCGGACAATCCAATAGAAACGCATCTCACCGTTTGCCTTAAGCCATTCAATGAAATTGTTGTACTCAGTCAGAGTCGGCACATTCTCAACAGAGAGTGTTGTCGGAACACTAATCTTTTTCAACTTGACGGGCTTCTTTATATAATCTCCGTATTGCTTCAGTGTCAGCATGTAGACATTGAGGGTCTTTGGGGAACGCCCCTCCGCCTCTTGGGTTGATATGAAGCTGCGGCAATTGTCTACGTTGAACTCAGTGAAGTATCTGAAGAATTTCTTCATATTTTGGCTTTTTATCTTTATCGATGACGGTGAATAATCGTATTGCTTCTCACACCAGGAGATAAAGCCAGACACCTTGAGCTTATTCGCCTCAGACAAGACTTCAAGCGGCTTGACGATTTTTCCTGTCTGTTTTCTTACCTTGCCGAAACTGATGCCATAGAAATATAAAAAATCCAGTAGCAACTCTTTTTGCGCAGTGGAAAGCACACACTTGTTTTGAGAGATATACTCTCTGCATGCTTTCTTATTCAGGCCTGTGCCAGACTCTAAAAATCTACATATAACCGCCACTCTCTTCCCACTGAATGGTCTCTGGGTCGCCGGAAGAGACAGTAGATAATGGCCCAGGAGTTTTGAATTGTCCATAGTTGCGAACACCTCGCGGCGGCTCTTCTTGCGTCCCGGCTGTGTATCCGCGCCGCCCGGTTCCGGGAATAATGTCAGTTGGCTCATGTTCTGTTTGGTTTATTGGGGATTAAAGAAATATCCGGGAGTCAAAGGTGCCAGATGCGGTATGGTGTCTTTTTTTGATCCGGCAATAATCTTAGGCCGTCGCGATGGTCATACCGGTATACCCGGTAAGGACTGAGCGGCCTGATTTCCGGATTATCGGAGGACGTTGGCGTTCCGTGAGACTTCTTGCGGAACAATCTGTTGTATGCCCTCCCCACGAGTTTTGTAATTCTGGCCTTCATCTTTATTTGTTTATTCTTTATTTTGGCAACCGTGCAACCGTGCAACCGAAGATCCCTATAATAGGGTTGCTCATGCAGAGGGGTCGCGCGCGCGTTCATATATATGTAATATATTTTTGCGTGTTTTCGCGAAGAAAATGTTATAGGGATTCGGTAGCATAGTAGCACACACTATATATTATATTAGTAATAAGTTTATTAACCATGCTACTGAGTGTGCTACTGGACGGTTGCATGGTAGCTCTTTCCGGCACTTTTTATAGATTTTACTCCCCCTCGCACCTCTTCGCGTATCCACCGAAGCGGGGGAGAGGCATCCACGCGTCAACGATGTTGGCTGTTCCGTAGCCGTAGATGTTCCACATCCCGGAGCTGCGGGAGTAGTAACCCATGCTCACGCCGTAGGGGCAGTGTACCAATACCGTCTCCTCATCTGATGGCATCACCCGCTCAGGGTCGAGCCAGCTGTTGTCAATTGCCGTAGCGGTTGTTTCTTCTGTTCTCTTCATGTTGGTTGTATTTTTGAAATAATTATTGTAATTTTGCTTCCGACTCGGAGATGTGGGCCGGGAACGGGCCGCCCCCCACCGCTGATGCAAGAGGAATCTGCCAGTCGGCATACTTTGTGGCCGGGAGAAAACCCCGTGTAGGCAACCGAGAGAGCCGGTAAGTCCGTGAGTCCGGCACAAGTCGCGTCGAAAGGCGCGGCTTATTTTTTCTTGACTTTAAGTTGTCCATGCTTACGATAAAGGGCGTTAAACTCGTAGTCACACAATATCGTGTCATAGATTTGCTCATACGTGTATTGAGGAAGATTCTCGGCTATTTGAGGAATTGTCAAATCCTGCTCAATCAGTCCAATCACAATCTCACGAGGTAACTCAATATTGCAATATTCATCATCGTCCTTATATAGGGACTTTCGATGTTGAGTATCTCTTTTGCGCCGTTGCTCCTCCTCCTTTTTAAAATTCCGTCCTGATTTGCAACCCCAACGTGTGAGCCATCGGTCAACAGTGTTCCTATCCACTTTGAAGTTCTCGGCGAGTCGGCGCAAAGGGACTCCCCACTTATACTGTTCGATGATTTTCTCCTTTGTCTCTTTGTCACACCTTGGTTCGGTCTTCGTTCCCAATGGTCTGCCTACAAGCACTCCCATTTTGACTCTCAACTGCAATCCTTCTTTCGTGCGTTGTCGTATCATCTGACGTTCGATCTCAGCTGACAGCCCGAACGCGAAAGCAAGCACCTTGCTCTGGATATCGGAACCCAGCACGAAACGGTCTTTGACCGTGTAGATGATGCAGCCTCGCTCCATGCATAAGTGAAGTATATCCATCACCATGTAGAGGTCGCGACCCAATCGGCTTATCTCGGAGCTGATAATAACATCGTCCTTATTGACGAGCTTAAGCAAAGGCCCGAGGTTGCGTTTGTCCGGATCCTTACCGCCGCTCACTCCTTCGTCTGTAATAAACTTGTCGATAGTCCAGCCCTTATCCTTGGCAAACTGCTCAACACCCTGCTTCTGCGAGCTCACATCCTGTTCATCGGAACTGACTCTTAAATATCCGTATATCATTATCCTATGAATTTCATATTATACCTGTCTTTTAAAAGTTGCGGTGCCCAGTCTGGAGCCATATTCCTATACGGATGCTCCTTGTCGGTTTCATCGAGCTTATGTGCTTCCTGATAATTCTGCAATTCTTTCACATACTTCTTTAGCAGTGAGTGAAAATGGGCTTCGGGAGTTCTCATTTCTATCAGCCCGAAACGATGCTGTATGTATTCTTTATCAGCGAGAAATTTCTGATTGTAGGTAAAGCCCTCGTTGTTGCCGTACTCCATAAGTACCGCCATCAGTCTGGCTGCGGTATCGGTTGAAATTGCCGGGATATTCACTTTTCGGCACGATTCAAGCCATTGTTGATATATTTTCATGATAATTTCTTTTTTACAGTTAAATCACATCCTCCTCCTCTTCACTCACGTTTTTCCGCCATCCTTTAGGTCTGCCGAATACAGAATCACGAAGTATGCTATACACCTTTTCCCACTTGCCGGCATACTTGCGGTCCATGTATGCGGCCACCTCGCGGGCGCGGCTGTTGTATTTCGGATTGTCCTTGCGCATGTCAAAGCACTCGGTCAGGATCTCCTCGCAGCATACCTGACGGCGCGGCTCCAGGTCTGACGACACGCCGGCGGGCCGCTGTCCGGCAAGCCACTGACGGCGCGTGGCCCGGTCGAGGCTCCGCCAGTTGTCGGGCAGCTCCATCTCCAGATAGCGGTCCAGGTCGTCGAACATCGCGCAGTTCTGGTCTAACGAGTGCTCCGACCCGATCCGCCGCGCCTCCCGGTCAAGGTGGGGCGGCAGGAACAGCCTGAAGCCGCCGCGCCATAGCGACACCGCCTCCGCCCACAACTGGTCACGCCACTCGCCCACGTAGTCCGCCACATCGACATCCATACGTCGCCGCTCCGGATTGACCTCAACCACCGGGAAGCGGCGGTTGTCGCCGAAACCGCGCAGACAGTAGCGGTCGTTGGTCGTGGCCACGAACACGCACTGGCGCGGAACCTCCACGTCATGCCGCGCGTAGGCCGGACGGTACACATCCGATTGCGACGATATGAAGTTTTTCACCATGTCAAGATCCGCCCGCTTGAGCGACGCCATCTCCGCAAGCTCCACCATGAGCCGCCCGCGCAGAGCCGACATGCCATCCTTCTCGCCGATCCTGATAGCCGAATCGACGAACCAGGGGCGCGACATCGCGCCGATGAGCGTTGACTTGCCGCACCCCTCGGGACCGAACAGCGTCACGCAGATGTCATACTTCACGCCCGGCTCATGCACACGCGCCACGGCTGCCACGAACATCAGGGCCGTGAGCGTGCGGTTCAGCTCCGTGTCGTCCGCGCCGAGAAGGTTGACCAGAAGGCCGTCAAGACGCGGCACGCCGTCCCACTCCAGCGCGTCCATGTACTCGCGCACCGGATGGTAGGCCGTCGGCCCCTTGATCATCTGCATCGCGTCGTCGAGCTTCTCCTTTGGCGCGGCCTTGTAGGTCTCCTCAAACCATGCCCGGAGATAGGCCGTGTCGGCATCGTTGACCAGCGCGCCCTGTATGCGCCGCCACGGCAGCCGCCCGTGAACCTCCATCTGGTCGGTAAACTCATTGAAGCGCAACCGCCCCCGGAACTCCGGATGATGCAGCAGCACCGTCCGCAGGTTCATGCGCGTCGGCTCGAAGTCACCCTTCTTGTTGCGCAGCCGCGCCTCCCGCTCCGCCCAGTCGTCGGAGTCCGACCTGTCCGACCGGTCTGACTGGTCTGACTGGTCTGACCTGTCTGACTGGTCTGACCTGTCTGACTGGTCGCCGTCACTGTCAGTCAGCTCCACGTCCGCAAAAGCCTCCGCGGCCCGCCGTGCCGTCTCTTCGGCCATCAGGCGGCTCACGTCCGGGTCTGCAAGCGCGAGCTTCACCATCTCGGCCGACGAGGGGAGGGCCATCACCGAGGCGGCGCGGTGGCCACGGTCGAGCGTGCCGAAGAGGCCGAGCCGCACCGCGTCCCAGGCGTTCAGCTCGCGGCCGCCCAACGGGTCGGTCGCGTGGTTGGAATACATCCACCGGTCGTCATAGACCACCACGCCCCCCACGGTCGATCCGTTGAGGTAGGTCCAGCGTCCCGGGCGATATGGCTTGTACATGCCGCCTAAGAACCGCTCTATCGCGGCCGTCATGGTGTAGGTCCGGCAGAACGCGCCCACCACGCCCTCCTTCTTCGTCGGGTCGGCCATGCCGCTTCCCTGGCGCGTGGGCTTGGCTCCGGCACCGACGGCAAGATTGCGCCAGATCTCCAGCGTGCGCGGGTCGGAGGTCGGCACGTTTGCGGTGCTGAAAAGGTCGGCCTCGTCGGCGGTGCGCGGCCACTGCGCCGGGTCGCGCCAGTCGTCGTAGAGGTTGAGCAGCGCGTTGGGGCGGAGCAGGTCGCCGGTGTCGTTGGCCTCGGCCACGTAGTCGGCGTCGCACGAGCGCGACGGCCAGAACATCATCCGTACCGGCTCGAAGGTGGTGCGGTCTATGCCGGCCATGCCTATCATCTCGGCCACCTTGCGGCTCAGCGCCTCGTACTTCTCCGGGTCAACGTCCTCGCTCAGCGGGATGACCACGCGCACGCGCCAGGCGCGGGCCGTGTGCTTGTGGGTCGAGTAGACCACCCAGCACACACCCGGCAGCGCGTCGCGCAGCTTCTCCAGCTGTCCGGGGCTGAACTCATCATAATCGAGCGTGACGACGCTCCGCGACTCCATGTGCGTCTTCTTGCGGATGCCGTCGCGCAGCGTGCCTCCCACGAAACCGCCCACGTCCTTGACGGCCGTCTGGCGGTCGCGGGTCATGGTGACATACTCGTCGTAGGTCTCGGGCGTGACGGCGAAATCGAGCAGCCGCCCGCGCAGTTCCGGCCACGTCAGCTGCGTGCGTGCCCAGAGCTGCGCCTTGCGGCTCTTCGCGGTATAGATGGTGATCAGTCGGTCCATGTTCTCGTTTTTACGTGGTGGGCCGCGACATGTCGCGACCGTACCGTTTTTCAGTTTTTATTGTAGGGTCGCGGCACGCCGCGGCCCCCCCCGTTTTAGGGTTTATACATCCTCATCATCATCATAGTCGTCCATCTCGGCCAGTGTCACGCCCGAGAAGGCTCCCGTGCCGTCGCCTCCGCCGCCGAGCGGCTCACCGTCGGCCACCTTCAGCACGGCGTTCAGGCCGACACCCACGCCGTTGTTGCCCGTCACCGAATAGGGGTAGAAATTGACCGACAGTATCGCCCACATACCCGAATAGACCTCCTCCGGATCGGTGATGGGCTGTTTGTCGCGTCCCATCACGCCCGGGCGGCGTTTCGACTTGCAGTTAAAGTAGACCATGCCGGCGTATTCCTCACGCTCCTTGTCGTCGCCATCCTTTAGCGGGGTGGCGAGCTTGCGCGGCACCGTGCCGCCCCATTTCTTCTCCTTCCCGGCCACGGTAGCGGCGGCAATGGCCGCCTCGATGGCCTTGACCGTCTCCGTGTCGTTCTTGTCGATGAGAAGGGCGCATGAATAGACCTTGTCGGCGTTAGGGTTGTTCTGCGGCGCGGCAGCCGTCATGATGTGTTCGTAACTCACACGACCCTGCACGAGCAGCGCGGTGTCGCTTCCATTCACTTTCTGTGGTTTGAATAATCTTGGCATAATTATTAGTTTTTAGGGGTTAGGTTTTAGGCTTTAGACTTTTACTTTTACTTTTACTCATCCGTCAAAGTGATGCCGTCAAAGTCGGAGACCGATTCGGCGGTGGTCTTGTGGCGGATGAAGCGGGCCGCGTCGCGGGCACGCTGTGCTGCCTTCTCGGGGTTCAGGCGGTCACACATCGGGGCTACCTTGCAGAACTTGCACCAGTACCCGCACACACGCTCACCGATTCCGCGGTAGGCCACGTCGGCCAGCGGCCTCACGTAGTCGAAGCCCCATTCCAACAGCTCTTCGGCGGTCATGCTCTCGGCGTTGACCAGACACTCGCGGCGGGGCTGACAGATGAAGTCCGTCACCGTCCGGATGTCGCGCTCAAGCCCGAACTCGTCGAGGGCACCGAGCGCGTAGAGGCGCATCTGGGGGTTGCCGGCCGCCTTGACCTCCACGCCCTGGCCATACTTGAAGTCGAAGATCATCAGATTGCGGGGGCTGACGATAACCGCGTCGGCGGTGCCGAACGAGCCGGGCGCGTAGGCCCCGAGGTCGAGCGGCAGCTCCACATGCAGCTCCGTGGCCCCGACCGGGAACTTCGCCCGCTCCTCCGTGTAGAGGTTGGCCACGAAGTTGGCGTAACGCCTCACGGCCTCCATCATCTCGCCGGTGATTGGCACGCGGATCTGCCTGATCTCCTCCTCGGCCCTGGAGGCGTCGCGGCTGAACATCTTCAGCAGCTCACGTTCCGCCACGGCGTGCGCCAGCGTGCCCTCCAGGGCGTAGCGGCTCCCCCGGTCCTCGACCTTACTCTCGGCGACGGCCGACGGCGTGCAATGCAGCCAGCGGTGGGCCGACGACGGGGACAGCAGCGCATGTTTACGTTCCGTGGCCATGGTCAGAAGGCGAGCACGTTGAAGGTTCCGTCGTTGACCGACCAGGTGATCTCATGAGCCAGGCGCATGAACTCCGCCTGGTCCTCCTCGGTCTTCAGGTCGATGAGCTTCTTGTTGGCGGGATTCTTGGTGACATCCTGGATGATCTTCACGACCGCCTTGTTGAGGGCGCGCCACTTCTGTTCCTGGTCGGGGTCACAGTCGGCCTTCTTTGCCGGGATGTTGAACCGCTGACGCAGGAAAGCCAGCGTCTGTTCCGGAGTCTCGCGGTAGGCGGCCGGCTGCGGTGCCGGTGCCGCCGCTACGGGCTGAGCCGCCGCCGGCTGAGCCGCCGGTGCCTGTGGCTCCGGTGCCGTCTGTGCCTGTGGCTCCGGTGCCGCCTGTTGTGCTACCTGGTCGGCGCTATTAGCCCTATTAGTCCCATTAGCCCCATTAGTCCTATCGATCCCATTAGCCCTATCGGCCCCATTAGCCCTATCAGCGATCACCGTGCTGACGGCCGCCCCGGCCGCCGCGCCAATCAGCGCGGCGCTCTCCGGGTCTATCCTCAGGCTGACCTTGATGTTAATATCCATATTCTTCCGTTTTAGATGGTTGATTTCAATTTCCTTTCTATGGCCCATAGGGCCGCGATGCCCACCACCTTTGTGGTCACGAGGATTGTCAGCCAGTGGGCGGAGTCGTCGTCGGGCACCGCGAAGATGCCCACCACGGCCACAAGGCCGAGCACCCAGAGCAGCACGCGCTCCAGGGCGCGGCTTGTGGCGGTTGCGTTTGCAGTCTGTTTCATGTCGTTTGGTTTTGGAGTTTGAGATTGGAGCCCGGGCGCGGAGTCGAACCGCGCGCGCCATGGTCCAGAAACACCCTCCCTCGGGTCGAGGTGTTCATGGCGCGAAGCCGTTCCGGGGCAGTTCCCGCCGCCGATTAATCAAGATCAAGGCCGGTGATAACAACATAAATATGAATGCTTAGAAATTGTTAAGTGGGATAAATCCTTACAATCGAGTTAACTACAAGCCGTAATAATGGAACTGTTCACTACGGCGGCGGGGGTGTGAAATCAGATTACTAACTTGTCATCGGTTTCGCGCTCTCTTGCGCGGGTGTCCTCGCGGATTGGCCCGTCTCTTCTGTCTCTTCCGGTTCCTCGTCGGCGTCGCGGGCAGAACAGGGCTTCTGGCTCTTGATGCGCCCCTCGGCTATCGCCTCCTGTATCTTGCGGATGGAGTAATAATGCTTGTTGCCGCACCTCATCATGCCGAACTCCTCGGCGTGGTCGTACATGAACCTGCGGCTGAGGTCGAAGCGTTCGCACGCCTCCTTGTGCGAGATTATGTCCTGATGGGTGAGGGCGAGCTCCTCGCGGATCACGTCGCGCACCACCTGACGGATCAGCCCCATCAGCTCCACCTTCTCACGCGCCAGCATCGCTCACGGCTCTTTGAGGTTTGACGACCCGCACGAGAATCAGCCCGTCGGCGGCGTGGGTCTCGATGCGGTAGGTGTAGCCGTCGGGACGCTTGCAGTTCTTGCGCACCCAGTAGGCGTGACGGAGACTTGTCTGGTATTCGCCCGGGGTCTCGTAGCGGAACACAGCCACCCTCCCCGGCTCGATGGCACCCAAAGATGCCTTGCTGATGATGTTTTTATACTTGTCCATATCGGTAAAAATTATCATAGATAAACCCCGACGCGACTTGCAAAAACAGACGGAAAGCGTTAACTTTGCCTTTGGTTATATGGAAGATAGGCGTTTGTACGCCTGTCCGCGCTCCCTTTGCTTATCTCATTGAGGTTTCCGAGTGCAAAGGTACGTGAAATTATTGCATATTCCAAAATAATATGCGAGAATTTCACGCATAAAGTAATTATTTAACATTTGGCACACTTTTGCCTAAAGTGTGCAATAATATGTAACATTATGATTGATAGAAAGTTATTAAATAGCAGACTGCAAGAGGCGTACAAATTATTGTTGTATAAGGGTTGTATCACATCCAAGTCAGACCTCGCACGCGCAATCGGGATGAATATAAATAATCTAACATCCGCCTTCACTGCGTGCGGTCGTACAATGACACAAGGATTACTGCGCCGTATCGCCGACGCGTTTCCCGACGTGATCAGCCGGGAGTATATGGAAACGGGGGAGGGGTCGGTCGATGCTTCCGCACAAGCTACCGCTCTAACTTCCGTACAAGCTGCCGCGCCGGCTTACGGGCTCCCCTCAGCACCGGCCGCTGCGGCGGTTGCGGACGACCCTGACGGCCCGGCTGTGATCGAGCTGGACTATTACGACGCGGAGGCCCTCCGCGCCCTGGCGCGCGGCGAGAACCCCGTGCCGAAGCGGATGCCGGTGGTCGCGCAGCCGCATGAGCGGCGCGAGGCCGCGCTTTACAAGCTCTTCGAGATGCCCGACGACAGCATGGAGCCGCGGATCGGCCGCGGCTGGCAGTTCTTAGGCAAGCTGATTCCTGAGGATTATCCGGAGCTGGCGGAAAACTACGTGCTCGTCATCGCGCCCGGCACGGCGGAGGCCCCGGGCCTGGCCACCGTGCGCCACGTCGCGCTCAACGCGCTGCGCATCGGCGGCGACCTGATCACCTTCGAGGCCGAGCGCCCCGGCGCGGAGCTGACCGCGCTCGACCGCGCCGCCATCCGCGCCCTCTACCGCTACAAGCGCGCCACCTCTGCCCCCCTCGACTGACCAACCCCATAAGCCCTATAAGCCCTATAAGCCCCATAAGCCCTATAAGCCCTATAAGCCCCATAAGCCCCATAAGCCCTATAAGCCCTATAAGCCCTATAAGTCAAATAAGTCTCATAAACCATATATAATGACACTGAAAAATGTAGTACACCGAAATTAATACCAATTAAAACCGCTTGATTACACGAAATTACGCCCGCGCGCCCGTCGTTCCGGATCGACTACCAAAGGACTACCACGGTAGTCCTTTTTTATTTTATGTCATCAGCATGATTTATTGTATATCTCAAAGCGAGAGCCACGGTGTATGGTCGCACCTTTGCTCTCGCTTTTTTATGGTCTGTTGAGTCTGGTGACTGTGAGGGAGGTGATCAGCGGCGGCGGAGGGCCCAGAGGCCGAGCAGGAGGCAGAGGGTGAGGCAGACGGCACCGGAAGTGAAGATGAATGTGTCGGAGGTGGCGTCGGCCAAGAGTCCCCAGCCGCCCGAGGCGAGTGCGCCACCGGCCGCGAGTGCTATGGAGACAACGGAGTAGATGCGCCCGTAGTCGCGGGTGCCGAAGACGCTGCGGGTAAGCATGGCCGACTGTACGGTGACTCCGGCGTATGCCCATCCGAACAGGAAGGCTCCCGTCAGTATCAGCGCGAGGGTGTGCGAACCTATTAGCAGGATGCCGAGTCCGGCCGCTCCGGCTATTGTCGTGACGGCAACTCCAAACATACAGTTGCGGTCGTTGATCCAGCCCAGTACCAGCTTGCCGATGGTAACTCCGGCCATCACACATGCAGCCGTTAGCGATGCCTGTTCGAGCGAGAAGCCGTTGTCGGTGACGTAGCCGGGAATAAACAGATTGAGGGTGGAGGTGCCCATCATGATGAACGCGAACAGTACCACTCCATAGAACAGAGGACTCTTCACGGCCTCGGCATAAGTCTTGTCAGCTCCCGGTGCGGTCGCCTTGGTCTTGTTTTCCATGGTGCCGAGTCCGTAGGGTTCCAACCCCATGTCGGCAGGACGGTCACGGAGCAGCCAGCCGAGAAGCGGTGTGACCACCGCGAGGATAATCACTCCGAATGCGCCGTATGCCCAGCGCCAGCCCCATTCTGTAATCATCCATCCGGCCATCGGGTTGAAGAGCATTCCTCCGATTCCGGAAGCCGCGCTGCATATGCCTATCATGAGACCCACGCGGGTATGGAACCACCGGTTGACCAATGTCGGGAAACTCAGGTAGAGAAGGAAGGCCAATGTCACTCCGAGTGCTCCGCCGGCGATATAGAACTCCCAGACGCGGTTGTAGAATCCCATCGAGATAAATATCAGTCCCATCAGGGCGGCATTGGCCGTGAAGAGCCAGCGGGCGCTGTACCGTTCAAGAAGCCTTCCGGCCATCGGCAACATAAGTGTGGAGGTGATATACATCACCGACATGTAGATGCCGAACTCGCCGACGGCGACGCCGAGTGACTCGCTGACAGGACGATAGAAAATTCCCGCGCAGCTGAATGACAAGCCGACATTCACTCCCATCATCAGGCAGCAGCATGCCACGATTATGTAGCCATAGTGCATTTTGCCCGGTTTGCGGCCGGATGCGTGGCTATGTTCACGGGCGGAGGATGTCGCCCGGTTGGTGTTGACAGATGTTTTCATGGTCAATAAGGTCTTATTTATAACGAGGTGTCGAGGTTAAACCCCGGAAAGTTTCTGCAAATATAGTAACTTTTTCCAATCTTGTGCAGCTCGTGGAATAAAAGAATGCGCGTCATGTAAAAATGTAAGGTCGCGGTGGGTCGCGGTGGGCCGCGGTGGGCCGCGGTGTGTCGCCGTGGGGCATGGTGGGGCATGGTGGGGCATGGTGGGCCGCGGCATGCCGCGACCGTACATTTGTTGCCCTGAAATTTGGAAATGTTAACCAGAACGGCTAACTTTGTGATATGGCTGGTTATTCTATGTTCGAGACGCTGATGAGTCTGCCGTTGTTCAAGGGAGCATCGGCGGAGCAGATTTCAGCGTTTGTCGAGAAGACTCATCTCGCATTCAAGACTTATAATCCCGGCGAGACAATCGTTTCGGGCAAGGACTCATGCAGGACGCTGCGTTGCCTGATCTCGGGCGAGATGCAGGTCGCGCATCCTTTGTTCTCCGATAATATCATGGTGCACGAGACTGCCCCCGCGGGTCGGTTTATCGGTGCGGAACGTCTTTTCGGACTCGACAATCATCTCCGGTTCAAGGCGAGGGCGTTGACCCGGTGCGGCACGATGGAGCTCCCGAAATCGCAGTATATGACTCTGCTGCAGACGAACCAGATATTCCTGATGAACTGCCTGAACTATCTTGCCCGGAGCGCGCAGAAGGGATGTGGGGTGCTTGTCGATGCCGATGCAGGCTCATTGGCGTCTTTGATCGCCCACATGGTCAATGTGACCACCACCCATGACTCGCGCGACATATCGGTTGAGTCGGTCAACCGCCCGGTAAAAGAGTTCTTCGCCAACATATTGTGCGATGCCGAGAGACAGTTCGCCGCCCTTGAGAGCGACGGGATCATCAGCATGGCAAATGACCGCCAGCTGCTTGTCCCTTCGATAGAGCGTCTGATGGAATTGGTCGAGAAATAAACGCGGGAGACTTTTTTTCTCAAACTGCGATAATGCGTTGCAGATTCCGCAAATTATAATTAAATTTGCATCATGAGTCGCCCGCAGGCGCGGTACAGGGCTGCAGACGACCAGAACGCTTAACCTTAAATGTATGTCACAGAAAAGTAATCTGAAAGTACGACTTTCAATTCTGAATTTCATAGAGTTTGCCGTATGGGGTGCATACCTGACATCTCTCGGAAACTTTCTCGCACGGGTAGGCCTCGTGGCAGAAATCGGATGGTTTTATGCTATACAGGGTATCGTTTCCCTTATCATGCCGTCGCTTGTGGGCATCATAGCCGACCGTTGGATTCAGGCACAGCGAATGCTGAGTCTATGTCACCTGCTCGCGGGTGTATTTATGGTTCTGGCCGGATTCTACTGCATGTCAGCGGACCAGATAGAGTTCACTCCTCTGTTTGTGCTATACGCCATATCGGTAGCGTTCTTCATGCCCACAATCGGACTGAACAACTCCGTTGCCTTCAACGCGCTGACCAAGGCCGGAATGGACACGGTGAAGGACTTCCCTCCAATCCGTATTTTCGGAACAATCGGCTTCATCTGCGCCATGCTGTTCGTCAACTTCGCCGGGCCGGAGGGCGCGGCATTCCAGACATCATACATGCAGCTGTTCGTGTCAGGAGGCTTCAGCTTCTTAATGGTGTTCTATGCGCTGACCATGCCGAAATGTCCTGTGTCAACAGCCCCGGTGACGGGCAACTGGGTTGACCGTCTCGGCCTGAGGGCTTTCGCACTCTTCAAGCAGAAGAAGATGGCGGTCTTCTTCCTGTTCAGCATGATGCTCGGTGTGTCGTTGCAGATTACCAACGGCTATGCCAACCCGTACATAACATTCTTCGCTGATATACCGGATTTTGCCGGTGCGTGGGCGGCACGTAATGCCAACGCGCTGATTTCACTGTCGCAGATAAGCGAGACCCTCTGCATACTTCTCATACCGTTCTGCCTGAAACGCTTCGGCATAAAGGGTGTGATGCTCATGTCGATGTTCGCATGGTTCCTGCGCTTCGGACTCTTCGGAGTCGGCAACCCGGCCGACGGTGTATGGATGTTTGTGCTTTCATGTATAGTCTATGGCATAGCGTTCGATTTCTTCAACGTGTCAGGCGGTCTCTATGTCGACAAGGAGACATCGAGCGACATCAGAAGCAGTGCCCAGGGCCTGTTCATGATCATGACCAACGGTTTCGGAGCCACCATCGGTACACTCGCTGCCATGGCTATCCGCAACCATTATGTAATCGAGACTGACCCGGTGGATGTACAGCTTCACGGCTGGCGTGTCTTCTGGATGATATGTGCCGCATACGCACTCGTTGTCGGTATCCTGTTCTGGATAGTTTTCCATGACAAGAAAAGTGAAGACAATGTCAGCGGCGAGGAAATCAGGAGTGTGGAAAGCACGGACGGTGCCGGCATGACCTCGCTCGACGGGATTGAATGACAGTGTAGATTACGGTGCAGATGCTGCACAGCCTTCCGGCACCGGTATTGAACAACATAAACAAATAAGAAACTGACGAATAATGATTCGCTTCTATGCTCCGGATCTGCTTGCCACGGGAGAATTGCCCGAGGTTGAATCGGGTCATTGCTGCCGTGTGCTGCGCATGAAAGAGGGTGACCGGGTGGATGTGGTCGATGGCAAGGGCAACGCATACGTGTGCGAGATTACCGATGCTCATCCGCGTCATACAGCTGTCGATATTATTGAGACGACAGCTGAACCACTGCACTGGTCACCGCGCATTACGCTCGCCGTCGCTCCGACAAAGAACATGGACCGCATGGAGTGGCTCGTGGAGAAAGCGGTTGAGATAGGGGTGAACAGGATGCTGTTTCTTGACTGTACCCACAATGTCAGAAGGGTAGTCAAGCGTGACCGCATAGAGAAGATTATGGTCTCGGCAATGAAACAGAGCCTCAAGGCCACTCTTCCGGAGCTGGTCGAGATGACCGGATTCCGCGAATTTGTAACTTCCGACACCTCGGCGCTCAAGTATATGGGCTATTGCAGCCGTGAGATCGAGCGCAAGGAGTTTGCACGCGAATACGACGGAAAGTCCGATGTCTCGATACTGATAGGCCCTGAGGGGGATTTCACTCCCGAAGAGGTGAATCTGGCCATCGGTAACGGTTTCATGCCGGTCACGTTCGGCAACACGCGTCTGCGCACGGAGACAGCCGCCCTCTATGCACTCTGCGCCGCGCATACCATCATAACCCAGAAATAAAAACGAAATGATCGATAATATAACTGAATATCTGAAATCGAGCGCGACCGGCAATTTCTTTCTGCTCGCCGGTCCGTGTGTGATAGAAGGAGAGGAGATGGCAATGGATATTGCCGCTCATATGGTTGAAGTCACCTCGCGACTGAACATACCTTATGTATTCAAGGGCTCATACCGCAAGGCCAACCGTAGCAGGATAGACTCTTTCACCGGTATCGGTGACGAGAAGGCTCTACGTATTCTCCGTAAGGTGCGCGAAACGTACGGCATACCCGTAGTGACCGACATACACACCGCCGCCGAGGCTGCCATGGCCGCCGAATATGTGGATATTCTGCAGATTCCGGCTTTTCTCTGTCGTCAGACCGACCTGCTGCTCGCTGCAGCGGCCACCGGCAAGATGGTCAATATAAAGAAGGGACAGTTTCTTGCTCCGGAATCGATGGCTTTCGCATGCGACAAAGTGCGCTCGGCCGGCAACAATCATGTTGCGGTGACCGAACGCGGAACATTCTTCGGCTACGGAGACCTCGTGGTTGACATGCGTGGACTGCCGGTGATGCGTGACACCTGCGGCTGTCCGGTAATAATGGACATCACCCATTCGCTCCAGCAGCCTAACAGTGCTTCGGGCGTGACAGGCGGCAAGCCCCAGCTCATTTCAACCGTAGCCAAAGCCGCCATAGCGGCCGGTGCCGACGGTATATTCATGGAGACACATCAGAATCCGGCGGTTGCCAAATCAGACGGAGCCAACATGCTGCCACTCTCGCAGGCGGAGTCATTGCTCGAAAACCTCACGATTCTCCGTCAGGCTGTCAATCAGATGTCGGTTTAGCACCTGTGGCGGCTGAGTTGGCCTGTTGAGAAGCCGTCGGTTGAGAAGCCGCATTCGGAGTGGAGGCGGGCTGTGTTGCCGCACCCGGAAGGATACCCGGATCAAGCGGTGTGCCTGAGTTCAGGAAGAACGGGTAGGGGAGACCGAACAGTGGAGCGGGATTCTTTCCGGGGCTGAGGTAGCCGTCGATAAGAGTGTCGCGGCCCGAAGGATTCTCGAACGTATAGAGATTGAACTTGTGAAGCATGGCTGCGAGATGCTCGAATACCGATGCCTGGATTCCTTCGTAAGGGAACCATGACGACGTGTTGGTGAAGCAATAGATCTGCAACGGAATGCCGGCGGCTGTCTGGGCCAGAGTGGTGACGAAGCAGTCGTCACTGTGCGAGATTTCGGGATTTGCGTCAAGCCAGAGTTTCATGTACGCCCGGAACAGACCGAGATTCGTGTCAATCGTGCCGTCGACAAGTCCGGCACTGTTGTTCACGTTCTGTACCTTGCCGGCATCGCGCTGTTCGACCTTCTTCTCAATCCAGTCTTTCATAAGCGGGATGGCCTTCAGATTCTCAAGCATCTGAGGAGTGGCCTCGACCACACTGTCGGCGTCAATCATATATGAACGCTGTATGCGACGTGTGTGCGATTCCTGCATGTTCCGGTAATTCTTGAAACCTGCGGAGATCAATGTATAAGGAGGAACGGTCGAGACAGTCTTGTCCCAGTTGATAATCTTGACATCCGTAAGAGAGACCTCGTCGACAACGCCGTTGGCCTGGCCGTCGGGCACACTGATCCAGTCGCCCACATGCAGCGAGTCGTTCTGGGCGAGCTGCACACCCGCGACGATTCCGAGAATCGAGTCCTTGAACACCAGCATCAGCACGGCGGCAAAAGCACCGAGTCCCGCGAGCAGCGCGCCCGGAGATTTGTCAAGCAGCAGCGCGGCGATGATAATCACGGCGATTATCCATACAATCAGCTTGGCGACCTGCACGAGACCGCGCAGCGGCAGTTTGCGCTTGTTTTCCTTCTCGTCGAGAGTGAGCCATATCACATCGCAGAGAGTGCACGCCGATACAGCCACAATCAGAATGATATACATGAACGACAACCGCGTCAGCCATGACGCTATTGAATTGTGCATGTAGAGCGTGAACTGTATGAGGATAAGGAAAATCAGCGGAGGGATAATACGGCACGTCTTTGTGAAGAATTTCCTGTCAAGCAGATGTCCGTAAAGGTGCGACTTGACGTGAGGTTTCAGTTTGTGGAGAATGAACACCACAATCCATTTGGCAATCATGCCAACAGCCATGGCAAAAAGGAACACTACGGCAACATAGAGCCATAGGAACAGATTCTCATTGTTTTCCATTCCGAAAAGCTTGAGAACCCACACGCAGAATCTCATCATGACGCGTGCTATGAAATATGTGCTTTGTTCGGTATGCGGTGAGAATGCGATGGCAGCGGCTGTCTGGGCCGCACCCGATGTCTCAGCCGCCGACTTTGCAATAAGAGCTAATGTAGACATAGTAATTCAAATTAAGTGGTCTCGTAGGTTAAACGCATTCAAGCCGTGCAAGGTTTGATTGCGTGGAGCATCGGTTTCCATAGTCGTCCCAGGGGTAAATGGAACCCTTCGGAACTTTGTCGGAACGTAAGTGAAATTGAAGGTGCATGGGCTAAAATAATGATAGTAGGATGCTTAAAATGGATTAACAAATATTAACACTATGCACCACGCGTTTTTGCACACATTCTTTCATATGTGCAATCGGCGTGGAACAATTTGTGTGAACGTAGTGAATGCTGCAACTTGCAATCATACGCGCAGTTACGGCGGAATGTCACAAAAATCGTGGAAAATTTTAGAAAAAATAACACGATTTTCTTGCATTTGTTCCCTCTAAATGTTTAACTTTGAGACATAAGCAATCGAAAATCTTAAAATGTGTTAACTCATGGAGAAGACATTGGTACTCTTGAAACCCTCCTGCGTGGAGCGTAACCTCATAGGGGAAGTGATTGGCCGCATCGAGCGTCGCGGACTCATAATCTGCGGCATGAAGATGATGCAGCTCGACGAGAAGATATTGCGTGAGCATTACGCCCATCTCGCCGACAAGCCTTTCTTTCCTACGCTCGCAGCGTCGATGATGGCTTCTCCGGTTGTTGCCCTGTGTTTGAAAGGCATTGACGTGGTGCGCGTGTTCCGCGAGATGACAGGTGTCACAAATGGCCGTAAGGCTCAGCCCGGCACTCTCCGTGGTGACTTGTGTATGAGCGGATCGCTCAACATAATTCATGCAAGCGACTCTGTGGAGAACGCGGAAATCGAGATTCGTCGTTTCTTCAAGGATGACGAGATCTTTGACTACACCCCCGCCAACATGAAATTCATCTACGAGGTCGACGAGCTCTAAAAACTTAATTTAAGAATGTTCAGAATCAAGACATTATTTTGTTCCGTATTGGCATTCGCCTTCGCAGCAGTGCCTATGTCGGCGCAGACCATAACATCAAAGAACCCGCATTCGCAGGCGCACAAGCAGCTTCTGGCCAGCCGCGCAAAAAGTGACGACCAGATCAAGCTGGTCGAGAAGAATACTTTCATCGACCTCATCGACGATATCGAGCCGGAGCCGGACATCTACACCGAGGGTTGGAACAGCAAGCGCGTCAACCCGTTCAAGGAGTCGGATGTGCCAAACTCGAAGGTAATTGACGTGACAGGCTACTTCATGCCCTGTCCGGGTCAGGTGACATCAAACTACGGTTACCGTGCCAAATTCGGCCGTATGCACAAGGGCATAGACCTTGCTATCCGCTCGAACGATACGATTTACGCTGCATTCGACGGCAAAGTCCGTCTCACCAACTACGAGGCTAAAGGCTATGGCAACTACGTGATTCTCCGTCATCCAAACGGGCTGGAGACTGTTTATGGCCACCTCAACAAGTTCCTTGTGAAACCGGATCAGGTTGTCAAGGCCGGTCAGCCGATCGCACTCGGCGGCAGCACCGGACGCAGCACCGGGCCGCACCTCCACTTCGAAACTCGCTACATGGGTTATGCCATTAATCCGAATGCGATTTTCGACTTCAAGAACAAGACGACCCATACAGACACATATACCTTCTCGAAGTCAACATATACGCAGCCGCGCAACTACGCTCCCAAGACAACGGTAGCCAAGAACGAGACCAAAGAGAATACATACAAGAGCGCCCAGAGCGTAAAGGCCACCTATACAGTCAAGAAAGGGGATACCCTCTCATCGATTGCAAGGTCTTACGGAATGTCGGCAACGACTCTCCGGAAACTTAACGGTCTGGCATCGGCCGACAAGATTCAGACCGGTCAGGTATTGAAACTGAAGTAAAGATTAGACATATCATACACTGTAGAGGCTGTCCGCGTGGTGCGGGTGGCCTCTTTTTTTGACGATATTTGCAATAGTTGTCAAGATTTATTAATTTTGTGAGGGGGAAGAAAACAAACCCTATCACTTCACCCTATCACTTCAATGGATACAAAGACACTTCTAAACACTGTGGCGGAAAAGATTGGCCGCAACCCTGATGATGTGGCCTCTATGGTCAAGGCTCTCGGCGGAATACTCGCCGATGCTGTCAAACAGGGAGACTCGGTGTCGGTGCCCGGCTTCGGTACATTCGAACCCAAGATGCGGATGGAAAGAGTGGCCAATCACCCTTCGTCGGGTAAGAAGATACTTGTTCCCCCAAAGTTGTCGTTGGTTTTCAAACCCTCGGCCATATTGAAGCAAAAAGTCCGCAACTCATAAACAGCATTCAAGTGAACGAAAAAATAACGTTGCCGGGCCTTACCCAGTTGCTCGCACTCCAGACAGGTGATACAAAGAAACAGGCGGAAGACTTCGTAAAGGAATTCTTCAACGTCATAGCATCCTCGCTCGCAGAGGGTGAGCAGGTCAAGATTAAAGAACTCGGCGTATTCAAGACCATCAGCGTCGAGGCGCGTAAAAGCGTGAACGTATCCACAGGCGGAGAACATGAGATTCCTGCGCACCGCAAGGCTGTCTTCGTGCCATCGAAAGAACTTGCCGCGCTCGTAAACGAGCCTTTCGAGATGTTCGAGACCGTCGAACTCAATGATGATTTCACCTTTGATGAAGATGAAACAGTGCCGGGCGATTTCGGAGGCACGGACGAAGAACCGATTACCGATGAGGCAGCCTCAGAAGAGGTTGCCGTTGCAGCTGATACTGCTGAAGAAAATGTAGAGACTGCTGAGAACGATACCGAGGATTTGGCTCCGGAGGATGTGGAGGCTGCTGAGACTGCCGAGGAGTCTGTGGCCGAACAGGTTGGTGAGTCAGTCGCGGTTCAAGATGAGGAATTGGAAGATGACTTCAACGTCTATACAGTCGAAGATATGGATGAGGAAGTTGTTGAACCTGCCACATCGGAGTTGACAGAAAAAGATTACGAATCACCATCATCTACAGAAACAGTAGAAAATGTTTCCGTACCACCAGTAATTTCAGGGGATTCCATATCTGAAAATGATTCAACACAACCCTATGAGCAACAATCGGAAGAAGGGGAGTACAAGCCTGAGAAACGCAGAACTAAATTCTGGGTTGGATTCCTATCGGGGATACTCGCGGCATGTGTAATCGGGTTAGTTGCTTATGTTTGTGTCTACGGATGTGACTGGTTCATGCAAAATGATAAAGATGTGGCACCAGAAGTTGTGGTAGAGGATATTGTAGTAGCCGAGGCAGTATTGCCCTCAGCTGATACAGCAGCCGCCATTCCTTCGGCAGACGCAGCAAAGGCAGCTCCGGTCTCAGAAGCTGAAACCAATGTTCCAGAAACAGCAAAGAAGGAGGATGTGGTTCCCACCGCACCTTCAGACCGCAAGGTATACGACACCATATCAAAGACACGCTATCTGACCACCATGGCCAAGGACCATTACGGAAACTACAACCTGTGGCCGATCATCTACGAAGAAAACAAATCATTTCTCGGCCATCCCGACCGCATACGTCCCGGGACGCAGGTAGTGATTCCACCACTGTCGAAATACGGAGTTGACCCATCAAATCCGGCCGACGTAGCCAAAGCCAAGAAAAAAGGAGTGGAAATCTACTCCCGCTACAAATAACACCGTCATCCTGCAACTTTGCGGGGCATGATGTCAGCCACGGCGCGGAGGTCTCCGGACTTCCGCGCCGATTTTTTGCACGTAATAAAAAATAAAAAAAGCCCTAATTTAATAGGGCTTTTTATCATAAATTAAAATCCAAAACTAAAGCTTGAAGTCACTGTAGAAGTTACAACTGAACAGCTTGTTACATTTTCAACATCGCTCTTGCTTACAGATAAAAGAGTTTGACGAACTTCATAAAACTCAGCCAAATCTTCATCTTTACGATTTCTCGAAAGTTGAATAGTAAGTTTATCTCCGTCAACAGCAACTTTCTTAATTTCGTAAGTTTCATAATCAATTACACTATGGCTTAAAACAAGCACGGCTCTTTCCTCAAAAAATTCTTCTGTAAATTTTTCTATCTCTTGAATTTCATAGTCCGTTTCTTCTCCGGCCAAAAAAGTTATCAACTCGTCTCTGCTTCTAACAAGTGTTGCTGCTGTATAATCTTCTGCTCTTCCATGGTCTGCTGTAGAGAAAATAGCAACTTCTTCATCAGTAAATTCGATAGGGGTACCTTTTACACAACCAACTAAGCAAGTCGCTAATATTACTACCAAAATTACTATTGTAAACAAACTAAATTTTTTCATAAAATTAAACTCCTTAAAAAATTGAATTATATTAGATGCTTATCATTATACATAATTTATCGAAATTTGTCAAATATTTTGTCTTAATTATTATACATATAACCATTGGTTTGTTAAATTTTGACAATTACATTTACACAAACTACACATAATTGTTTTTTCTAGCCATATGTATACTAATATTCAGCATTCAATGTAGTATTATTTATTCAGTATTTCTATAGCTTTTTGTACATGTTCCTCTTCTAGTCCAAACCTAAAATGAGGCTCGGTTTTTACGTAATTTGCTTGCAAATCTCCCCAACCGTATTGGTAATCATCTATTATCACAAAGCTTTCTACTCCGTCCGCATACTCAAGCCAATCTTTTATTTCGTTATATCGCTCTGCCATAATCCCCAAATATGGTGTTTTATCATAAATAGTAAGCCCGTATTTAGCAAAAGTATCAACCATGTATTTCCCAAAGTTGTCGCACAGAATTTCGTTTTTGTCCCAATGAACACGCCATGTAGTGCTTAAAACAATAACGGCATCTGTGCTATCTACAATTTGCTTGAGCAAAGGCAATCTGCTCTCGTCAATAAAGTCGCTCCTGCCATCCCGCATACGCAATCTATCAAACTTTATACTATTTAAAACCCCGTCAATATCCAAAAATATAACTTTCATACCCCACCTTTGTTGTATAATAACATTATATAACAAAATCAACTTTTTGTTACAATAATTTTCACAATTTTAAAATTACCCCCGATTTTCGCAAGAAAAATTATTTATTATCTTCCTATTATTATAATAAAATTTTAAAGCTAAAGAACTATCTTTAAATAGCCCTTTAGCCTTTTGAAATTTAAAATATATTTTATTCCCTAATCAAATAAGGATAATTGTATAGCGGTAGTTTTGTTTTTGGACGACAAAATTATATCTGCTATATATTCATACGCTTTAACAAATGAATTAGGTATAAAAATCAACTTAATTCCGTTGCGTTGGCATATATCCATTTTCTTTTTATCCGACATTTCTCTAGCTATAACACCAAAATGTTCTCCACCGTTAACTTCAAAAGCAATAACAGGTTTTTTGCCAAAAAAAGTTTTTTCATAAAGTACCAAATCAAACTCCATATTATCAAAATTTGCGGCATATTCCTTTTTTATAATTTTACTGATTTTTATATTTCTTTCAGCATCAAAGTTCTTATTGCAAGAACAAAAGTGTGAAATCGTCTTAAAAAATTCATCTTCAGCAATACTTCCATTAGATTTGCCTATTTCAATTTTTATTGACTCATTTTGTGCAACTACTATATTCCCATTATTTTTAGCATACTCAATTAGATTATATAAATCGTCCTTTTTATCCGATAAATTATTTATAACTTCTGTATCAGCTGCAATAACCAACTTTCTTTTAGCTCTTGTTATTGCGACATTAATAAGTTCATAGTTGTCTTTAATCCAAGCAAAAGTATTTTTACTAGTCTTCGGAGATATAGCAGGCGAAAAAATAATTGTATCTTTCTCAGCGCCCTGTAATGAATGTATTGTTCCACATTCAACTCCATTAATGACTTTTGCTTTTAATAGAGACAAAATCAATTCTTTTTGATTCACAAATGGTGTAATAATATAAGCATCATTTATATTATTTCTTTCAATATAATTTACTATTTCATTTGCTTCTTCAAAAGCTTCATTTTTTTGTTTAATATTTTGATTTTTTACATCTAGAATTTCCAAACGCCCATTGTCTTCTATATAGGATAAAT
>OFGJ01000096.1_pt1 | contig 80676 bp, 84 predicted proteins | sample 1521731 | NCBI WGS metagenome assembly OFGJ01 (sample SAMEA3504126, study PRJEB24116) | mouse gut metagenome | biome: mouse gut; feature: mouse-associated habitat; material: faeces | place: Denmark | collected 2011 | reverse complement strand
GTCGGCCTTATTGTTGTCTTTCTCGTAAGTAATCGTGAAAGATTCAAACTCTGCGACCTTCGATTTAATCTCATCTTCTGTCGCCTGTGTAATGATTTCGCGCCAATAAATTATACCGCAGTCATTTTTGTAGTCATTTAGTTCTATATAGTCTGTGAGGTAGCCTTGTGTATTCCCATTTTGGAAGTGGAACTCTACAAAACAATCGGTATGGTTTAGAAACCATACTTCAAATTCCGGGCTGTTGTTATGGAAGCCGCCAACCCACGACTCGCAGTAATGGATTTCCCAAGGCCCGCTATATGGAGCATCAGGTTCGTTCGACCCGCAAGACGTAGCGAGCATACAGAGTGTGCCCAACAAGAACAACTGGATTGTTTTCATTTATTGAGTTGGTTTTTGAGTTGTTGATTCTGATCTGAGAGAATGTTTATTGTTTTGTTCTTTTCGTTGATAGTCTCCTGAAGCGTAGCAATCGTATCCACTAATGTAGAGATACGATCAAGGTCAGTCGGAGGGGCTGGTTTTATCATCATCTCACCTACGCCTCTCATCAGCCATTCGGCAGAAATATCTCCAAATGTATTAAGTATAGCAACGATGGTCTCCATGCTGATAGCGCGGAGGCCTTTTAGTTGTTTGTCGAGAGTCGGCTGTTTGAGGCCGCACTTAATGGCAAATGCCCTATCGGACAGTCCATAGAATGAAATTATAGCGCGTAAACGTTCAATCACGGTTCTAAAACTTAAAAATTGTTAAATATAATCCAAACGGATTAATTGCATTTGGTAAATAAATCCATTTGGATTAACTTTGCAGTGTGGTTCAAAACTAAGGGCAAATATAACTCTTTTTGGTGAGCCTACAAAATTTAACATTAACGAATTAGCATAAATTAATGACACGCGAAGAGTACAACAACCGCACAAACGCAGATGTAACCGAGGACGAGTTCTCGTTCATCAACCGCGTTTACATGGCCGCAGGCGATAGCATCGACAAAGACCAGTTCTGCAAAGACATCAAGACCTCTGGCATCAATCCCACAATCGCATCTCTTACCGAACACGTAGAATCCGCCGAGGCTCAAATCGTGGAGTTCAAGCAGACGCTCCGCAGGCTCGCAATCTTCATTGCCAAGCAGGCCGAAGAAACCTCGTCAACGGCACTCCGCAAAAAAGCCATTCAGATGATGGGCGCCAAAGAGTACATCACCTGGAAAATTGACAATGGCAAAAATCTCTGGCAACTCGACCTCGAACTAATCAAGGAAATAATCAACGAATAATACTAACCCAGGGAGGGCAACCTCCCCACAATCACCGCAAACAATGGGATACACCACCTCAACCGAGTATGAGACTGCACAATCACGCATCTCAACTCTCCTCGACCAAATCGGCGAGCAACTCCAAGCAATCGCAACAAGTCCCGAGGGTTCAACCGACGTTGACAACGTAATTGCCGAGCAAGATAAATCATTCTTCATCTTCAAGCAGAACGAACTCATATCTGCCTACCGCGACCGCGACGTACACGATGACCGCGACACTTACATCGCCAAACTTGAAGAGGAACTTACCAAAGCTAAAAATCAAGCAAAATCTGAGAGTGAACGCTGGTACAAAGAATATGTAATCAACCAGCAACTCAAATCCGCTCTCAAATCGCTGACCGCCGTCCTCGTTGAGGACTAATCTCTGCCAAGTCAACCAACCATTACGGCGCTCAGGAGAGAGCATTGCCGAGGGCCAAGAGAGGCCCGACATTTTAGGGAGTATCACACGCGGTGAGTGTGGCCCGGTCTGACCCGGGTGCAGGTGAATAAATCGGCCGATGAACAGCCTGCAAGCAAGTTCGACTCTTGCACTCCCAACTACCAAAGAAGAGAACCTTGACGTACTGGGAATTCCGTTGCATAGCGATCAGGCCAAGCGGATGATGCCGATGCAACGATGAGCGACACGGAAGGCCGTGCTCGCGGTAAGAATTAACTCTCCGTGCTTATGCCGAAAATGACGGAGAGCGAGATGAGGCGTGTCCACTCGTGGCAAATGGACCGAGTAACAACTTTGATTCTAATTTGGCACCTGCCAGAATAATCATATAGCAAAGAATGGTATAGCTCAGATGGCCAGAGCGTCGGGTGAATAACCCGAAGGGCGCCGGTTCGAGTCCGGCTACCATTCCCAAACCAACCCCCAATACGATATGGAGAAAATAATAGACAACGAACTGAAGCGCGGTGAAATGACCGCACTCATTAGAGGTATGGCAGTCGGGGATATTCTCCGATTCCCTATTACAAAGCATAACTCAGTCAGGAACACCGCAACAAACAACCTGCTCGTTGAACGTGCCGAGGGTTGCCGTTGGTCGGTAAATGCTGACATTCCCAATAAGCAATCAGTAATAACCCGAATTTCATAACTTATGAGCGGACATATTACAAGCGTCAACCCCAAAGAGATATTGCTGGAGAATATCATGGCCACGATGTCGAGATTCACTTTCGGTAAGGAGATGGCCGCAACAATCGTAGGTGGCGAGTCTAAACTTCTCGCCCTTATCGCAGATGGCTCCATAGAATGTGAGAAAACCACCAAGAGCCAAAACGGCAAGTGGTTCTGCAATGCAGCTCAGGTTCTCAAACATTGCCGGAACACACGCCCCACACGCAATCGAAAATAAACATAACACCACACATCATTATGACCCTATCAAAGAAAATTGCGGCTAATATCGTCATCTTTTTAGCCTGCATCCCCTGCATACTCATCTTCAATGACGGCCCATCGGCATTGCCGAATTTAATAGGCATTGCCTATGCTTGCCTACTCTATAAGTATGGCAACCGAATCGCCCCCAATTTCGTCATCGAGTACAACAAGTACATGGACGAGAAGATTAAGGAATGGGATGAGGAGTGGGATTAACCCTATTGCCGGGGAGTTGTCGGTCTGAGACTGGCAATAGCGGTGATAGCGAGTTCGACCCTCGCCCCCGGCGCCACGGCATCGCGAAGATGTCATTATTTATGCAAACCATAGCGCAGCGTTAAGAGAGCCCGTGAGGGTCGGCAGCGTGGTTCAAAACTTGACAGCCGGGAAAGACCGGCACATTTGGAGCAGTGGCGAATATTGACAACCGCAAGGGAATACGCGCGATCCCTCTATTGCAGGTTTGAATCCTGCCTGTTCCACAGCTTGCAAGAGTGCGCAATCTTGTAATGACTGCCAGGAAAGACTGACGGGCTCCGATAGTGTAACGGAAGCATTGCCTGACGAGGAGGTGCGAGTTCGAATCTCGCCGGAGTTACTACATCATCAATAACACATCATCAAAATGGCAAAACACCAAGAGACAGTCAGTGCAGGATCTCGCCTGTACTACTTCGACGTGCGAGAGTCCGCCAATGGTGAAGATTACATCACCATTACCGAAATGAACACTCGCACCAAGCAGCGCAACTGCATATATCTCTATCCCGAGAACATTGACAAGTTCCGGGAGGCATTGGATAGAGCAGCCGCAAATGTCAGTAAACGTTAAGGCATAAAAATGGCGGTTCAAAAATTTGTGTAACTCGCTCATCTGCACTAACTTTACAGTAGTTAATCAACTATAAGTCAAACCAAATTTACTCCTATTATGGAAGAAAGTAACATTACAATCCCAACGGCGCAGACCTTTATGAGCGCGGAAATCAAAGACATTGCCGCCGCTCTCTCTGCTCTCCAAGGCTCAATCAAGCAGCCTAAACTCAACAAGGAAGTCGAGGTCAAGACAAAGACCGGCGGCAAGTACAAGTTCAAATATGCAGACCTCTCCGCTTGCGCGGAAGCCGCAGCACCTGCTCTCAAAGAGAATGGCCTTGCGGTGTCGCAAATAATCTGCAACTGGACCCTCATCACTCTGCTCACTCACAAGAGCGGCCAGTGGATTAAATCAGAGTTGCCAATCTCACTCCCTGGCAATAGTGTGGACTATCAGGCACTCGGCTCGGCAATCACCTACATCAAGCGTTATTCCTACTGCGCCATCCTCGGCATTGTTGCCGACGCTGATGATGATGCCAATGCCGCCTGCGGAAATGAGGCCACTTTCAAAGGTCAATCCAACACCTCAACCGCCGCAGCCGCTTACACCGGTGCCCAACTCCAAGAGGCTCTTGCCAGACTCAACCAATGCAAAACCAAGCCCGAGGCAACAGCCCTCTGGAACGAGTTGAGCAAGACTTGTCCTGCACTCTGCACAAAATCAAGCGAGTTCTATAAAGCAGTAGCAACCGCACTCCACACACTCCCCGAACAATGAAAATAGCACTTACCCAATCGCCGGTGGTTTTCAGCGAGAATCCGCACGGCTACCGACTTGGGGATAAGAGAATGAGCGGCATCACGTCGCTCATTCATCAAGTCCTCCAACTCGGAATATATCCCGAGGCCAGCGAGTTTGTCAAGAACGTGGCCATCCCTCGCGCTGGCGAATACGGCACTGCCGTACACCACGCCATTGAAGAATACGACAACCTCGGCATCAAAGTTACAGCACACCCCAAAAGTGAACGCTTCCAAAACGGCCCGGGCGATGAGTTCTGGAATGTGGAAGATGAGCTTGAAACCTACATCAAGCATCGCCAAGGGTTTGAGCCCGTCGCAAATGAGTACACAGTCAGCGATGAAGTGCGCTACGCCTCCAACATTGACAATGTTTGGATGAAAGTAGACACACAAGGCATTTGGCTGATTGACACCAAGACCAACAACCTCAACTACTACCCCGGTGGCGAGGCCGCCCTTCAGGAGTATCTATCGTGGCAGTTGTCGGTCTATGCCTACCTCTTTGAGCGCCAAAATCCCGAAATCAAAGTCGAGGGTCTTGCTTGTAATTGGCTACGGCACTCTGACGGCGCATTTTGGATTATAGAGCGCAAGCCCGACAATCTTGTTGAGCTGCTCCTCTCCGTGCCATGGATACATACCGATAACGGCTTTATCTACGATGGCAGCGAAGTGTCAAAAATCCTCCTTGGAGAAACGGCACTCGTTCCTGCTCCGAAAGTGCAGCTCATTCCACAAGAGTTGGTGCAGTTTATTTACCAAACCACGCGGCAAGCCGAAGAAGCAAAGATAATCCTTGACGAGATGAAAGCCAGACTCCGCCAAGCGATGGAGTCCAATGCCGTCAAGTCGTGGGATAGCGGTATGTTCAAAGCAACCATCGCGAATGACAGCGTAAGTGAGACCTTTGACACAACGCGCTTCAAGAAGGAGCACCCCGACCTCTACAAACAATACCTTAAACAAACCACTCGCAAGGGTGGCTTCACAATCAAACTCCGAGACTAATGGAAATCATAGGAACTATTAAAGAGGTGTACCAACCACAATCAGGCACCTCCAGCAAAGGCAACGCCTACACCACTCAAACAATCCTCATCACCTACGGCGATCAGTACCCCAAAGACCTTGCGCTTACGCTGATGAATAAGAACGTGGAAACCTATGGCGCATATCTTCGCCCCGGTCAAAAACTCAAATTCTCCTTTGACGCATCGTCAAGAGAGTACAACGGTCGCTTCTACACTGAGTGCACAGTCTGGAAAGTAGAATCTCTCCAAGAACAACCGCAGTCACAACCTTATCAAGCAGCGCCTATGCCAGCTCCTGCTCCGATGCCCTCTGCGCCCCCTCAACCACAACAGGCGCAGCCGCAGATGCCCAACTACGGACCTCACTACGGAGCACAGCCCCAACAACCATATCAGCAACCGCCAAGCGGCCAAGGTTATCCTACCGCTGACAATCTCCCATTCCCCCGACAGTAAAAGATGGAAGTTGAACTCGTGAAAAAAGATGGCAACGTGAGCATAGAGAAGTCCTTTGACTATCTATGCTCACGCTTGTCTAATGGGGTCTATACATTAAAAATTGTCCGTAAGTCCAAGCCTCGCACCATATCGCAGAACTCGTTGATGTGGATGTGGTTCAAGTGCATGGAAGAGCAGACCGGGCAACCGAAAGAGGATTGGCACGACTACTACGTTGCCAAGTTTCTATCTCGTCAAGTGATGATTGGAAACAATCTCGTATGGGTGCCCGGACGCAGTTCTTCTCTCAATACTATCCAAATGACAAACTTTCTCAATAAGGTTCAGGCAGATGCGGCAACGGAATGGGGTATGAATCTTCCTCTACCGGCTGACCGCTTTTTTGCTGACTTCGTTGACGAGTACCAAACCCGATAATACAAACTCATTATGTCAGACATTAAAATCCGCAAGGCCAAACTTGCCAAAGGTGGCACAGTTGAGGCGTCGTTCTATGACCAGGACGGCAATGATGTAACCCTCAAAGGCAAAAATATCTGCCACCCCGACCTCAAAACGGCATTTGCCGGACTCATTCCTTTCCTCGCTGACCTCACAGAGCAGAAAGAGGCCGACCTCATCGACTGGGACAATCTCGATGAAGCAGATACCGTTGAACGACTTCGTTACCTTGAAGTGACGGGGTTCTCTGTCACTGATGATGATGTTAACCCAATGGTAACACTCATCGGCAAGCGCACACTCCGTACTTCAAAAGTTCTTAACCTCTGCGCCCCGGCAACGGCACTCACCGCCGACACCGAATCATACGAGCGTTGCGAGGATCTTGATACCGCTCTCCAAGTATGTATATATGAGGTGATGCAGTATATCACCGAGCGCAAATGGCAGGTAAAGCAGAATGAACTCAACTTCGACAACCCCGAAGACCCATTTGCAGAGGCCACACCAACTGAAGATGTTCCACTGCCCGAGGAGGTCGAACACGTTGCATAAGCGATGAAGCCTGTTTATGTCACTGAAACGCCCTCGGCTTTCCGGCTATCATTCGAGTTTGACCAGCGACTTATCGAGCAGATCAAGAGAATCGGCCGATATATTCCCGGCGAACCGAGATGGGATAGAGAAGATAGGGTTTGGATAGTAGGCAAAAAACAGTCACTTGACCCAAGCAAGGATGCCCGGTGGTTTGTCTTCGCATTTGCTCAGTGGGCCGTCAATAGCAAAATAGCATCGTGCGTCAAAGTAGCTACCGAGGCGCACGATGTTGTTTATGACATACCGCCGATGAAGCCGTTTGATGGCGAACACTATATGCTCCTAACCCCATACCAATATCAGTTGGAGGGCGTGAGATACGCATTGGACCATAAGCGTTGCATCTTTGGAGATCAGCCCGGACTTGGCAAGACGCTTCAGGCCATCTGCGCCGTGGTCAAGGCTCATCGGGAGGCCCAACGCTACGGAGAGTCTTTCCCTACTCTGGTAATATGCCCCGCATCGTTGAAGATAAATTGGCAGCGAGAGTTCAAGAAGTTTGCCGGACTTGATGCAATAATTCTTGATGACCGCAACCGCTACGACTGGCACCGCTTCATAGAATTAAAGAACGGCGCCGGCGAATCAATCTCAAACGTGTTCATTGTGAACTATGAGAGCCTGCGCAAATTCTTCGTTACCGAGGTTAAGCAGTCATCTCGCTTCACTCTTGCCTCCATAAAATTTGATGAACGCATTAGGTTGTTCAAGTCAGTAATTATAGACGAGAGCCACAAATGCAAATCGACAAAGACCCAGCAAAGCAAATTTGTTGAGGGAATCTGCCGAGGCAAGCAATGGATATTTGCGTTGACCGGCACTCCTGTTGTCAACAACAACACCGACCTTATTCAGCAGCTCAAGATACTCGGCCGATTGGAGGACTTCGGCGGATACAAGCGTTTCACCACCCAATTCTGCGACGGGCCCAAGCAATCTTCAAATCTCCGTCGGCTCAACTATATGTTGTGGATGACCGGCTTTTTCCGTAGGGAGAAGCAAAAAGTCCTCACTCAGTTGCCCGACAAGATGCGCCAGTACATCACTTGCGACATTACCAACCGCGAAGAGTACAACGCGGCGGAGAAGGACATCATCAAATATATGCGTCAGTACAAGAACGCGGATGATGATAAGATAGCCCGGACAATGCGAGGTGAGGTAATGGTAAGGTTGGGCCAGTTGAAAGCAATCTCGGCAAGAGGTAAAATCAAAGCCGTTTCTGACTTCATTCACGATGTTATCGACGGCGGTGAAAAGCTGATTATGTTCGCCTACTTGAAGGAGGTTGTGGACGCTCTCAAAAAAGAGTTCCCCGACGCTGTAACAGTTACCGGATCTGACAATGTGGCTCAAAAGCAGAACGCCGTTGACCGCTTCCAGAATGACCCCGACTGCAAGCTCATAATCCTCAACTACAAGTCAGGCGGTACGGGATTGACCCTCACGGCATCCTCCCGAGTCGGCTTCATTGAGTTCCCCTGGACTTACAGCGACTGCGAGCAGGCAGAAGACCGAGCGCATCGCAACGGACAAAAGAACGCAGTGAATTGCTATTACTTCCTCGGCGATAAGACCATTGACAACTATATGTATCAAGTCATCCAAACCAAAAAGAACATTGCCAATGAAGTAACAGGCACCACCACCCAAATTGAAGAGGATGCGGTTAACATCTGCATGAATCTTTTCAAAGACCGGATATGAGAAAGAATTTCAAGATGCTTGTGCGCCACGGCACTGTATATCTGCTCAAATATGAGATTGGCCTGTTTGGCCCTGATTGGAGTTCCATTGCCAGTTTCAGTGAGGATTGCAGGCCAGAGTGCAAGCGTATAGTGCAGCTCTTGAATGAATGTGACCGTAAAACCAATAAGTATAACGATAATGACCGAGAAGGAAATACTTGAAGTAGAACGTGGCTACTCAGAGAGCAAGATTCAGCATATTTGCGTCAGTTGGTTCCGGCAGACCTTCCCCGAGGTCGGCAATCTTTTGTTTGCCGTTCCTAATGGTGGTTGGCGAGGAGCCAAGGCTGGCGCAATGATGGTTTATGAGGGTCAGGTCAAAGGTGTTGCCGACCTCATACTCTTGTTCCCCTGCGGTGGCAAGGCTTCGCTCTGCATAGAGATGAAAGTCCCAAAGCACAAAGGGAGCAGCGCCGGCAAGCAGTCGGCACATCAGCAAGAGTGGCAGGTTCTCGTTGAGAGCCACGGCAGCGTTTATGTAGTCTGCCACGGCATCATTGAGTTTGTCAAAGCGGTTTGCACTTATTTAAGCACCGATCCGCAACCATACATCAACAAGGTATTAAATCAATATCCACTATACCGATGACATATATTGACCTAATAAATTCTTTTTGGAAGATACACGAGAACGTGTCCTTCAGCCCGCATGATGTGGCGCTGTACTTCTATCTGTTGAAGGAAGCGAACCGTCAGGGATGGCCGGAGCCGTTTGTGTGTCCCAATAGGGTTTTGACTTTAGGCTTGAATATATCGGATGTGACATTGATACGGTGCCGCGATCGTTTGGCTGCTTATGGTGTGATAGAGTACAAATCGGCAAAAGACAGACGCAAGCCACCCTCTTACTACTTTACTACGTTAAGTAGAGATGTTAGCAGAAGTGTTAGTAGAGATGTTAGTAGAAGTGTTAGTAGTACTGTTAGTAGAAATGTTAGTATTAATAAAGATATAAAGACTATAAGACCTAAGAATAAATCCCCTATATCCCCGGACAAGCCGGGGGAGGGTGTGTTGGATTTGGGGTTAGATGAACCGAAAAAGAAAAAAACAAAATCACGCACTCTGCAAGAATCACCACCGGCCCCAACGCTTGAAGAAGTCAAGGCTTATTTCCTCTCCCAAAGTGCAGACACCCGAATTGATGATTGGGAAGCCGAGGCAGAGATATTCTTCAACAACTTTGATGCAACTGACTGGGTAGATGCCTCCGGCCGAAAAATAAAACGCTGGGACAGCCGCGCCAATCGGTGGATCCTGGAAAAAGAACAACGCAAAAAATCGCATCATGTCACACCCCCTACAACTCGACCAGATACTGCCGCCGATGAACGGCAACAACGGCAATTCGATATTGCAAGTTATGTCGCCCACAACATCGGCAATAACGCAAATCACCCCGGCGGCACGGGAACTGATGTGCCAATTTAAGTCCCCCGACAACTTACTCAGCGTATTCAATCCAACTAAGCAGATTGACTACACTCTGGATCAGCGCCGGGCCTATCTTGGCAAAGCACCTACGTTGGGGCTTGTGAGCAAGACGTTCGCCTATGGCACCGCCAAGTCCTGGACAGCAATTCAGTTGTGGAATCTTGCTGAATTCGCCGGTTGCAAAACCAAACTCTCCATTGAGCAAATAGATGAACTCGCCCAAATAATTTGCAATGAATACGGATATCTGAAGCTGACTGAGCTGATGGATTTTTTCCGGCGCTTCAAGTCTGGCGAATATGGGAAATTCTATGGGGCAGTTGACCCGATGGTTATTACCTGCGCTCTTCGTGAGTTCATCAAAGACCGCAACACTATTCTTGCGAGGTTTGCTAAGCAAGATGAGGAAGAGCGCCGGAGAAACGACCCGGAGTACATCAAGTATCTCCAGCGGTATAAGGCACGTGAGAGGATGTGCCGTTTCTATGCCATCAACTTTCGGTCAAAAGATTTCACGTTGGATGAGTTTGCCGAAATATGGTGGCTTTTCAACTTAGGCTATGAAAGGAAAAATCATGGATACAACGAATGGTAAACATCAGCTATGGGTCAGTTGGCACACAAGAGATGCCGAGGCCATTGAGCAGATACGCCGTTATTTCGGAATGCCCCATTACACCACCATCAACGGACTGACACCCTGCGAGATTGACTCAAAGGATATGGCGATGCTGAAAGAGACAGCCAAGCGCGGTTTCCTTTCAATCATCAACGAAAAATGGTGTAAAAATGGTGGAGTTTATTCTTTCATATCTCGTAAATAATGACTAACTTTACAGTATAACAAACTACAAGTCAAACCATTAAAATAAACTCTATGGAAGTTCAAAACATTCCTATTGGCGAGGTACACCCATCACCGATGAACCCTCGCAAGACATTCGACGAGGATGCGCTTCAAGAGCTTGCCGACAATATCCGTCAGCAAGGACTAATTCAGCCCATCACCGTCAGACCACGCATCATTGAAGGCACTGAGCCGGGCAGCGGTGACGCAGTGGCAATCCCAGACGGCTACGAAATCGTATGTGGTGAGCGTCGCTATCGCGCCTTATCTGCCCTCAACAAAGAGAACCCGGAGCAGTGGGCCACAATCGCCGCAATCGTGCGAGAGATGACTGATGACGAGGCTTTCGATGCGATGGTTACCGAGAACCTCCAGCGCAAAGATGTTGACCCCATTGAGGAAGCCTACGCTTTCGGGCAGCTTCTTGAAAAAGGCAACACCGCCGAAGAGGTTGCGCTTCGCTTCGGCAAGTCGGTAAGATTCGTTCAGGATCGTGTCAAACTCAACAACCTCATTCCGGAACTGCTTCTCAAAGTGAGAGACGGCTCTATGACCATTGCCGCCGGCATGGTAATCTGCAAGTTTGAGGAAGCCTCGCAACGCAAATTCCTCAGTGCCTACGGCAACTATGAGAAAATAGGTAAGGATGTTGCAAACCGCTTCACCTCGTCCGAGTTCATGATGCTCAACCGTTCATCCTGGCATCAGAGCGACAACCAAGCCGACGAGGATTTTGAGGGAGGCTGTGACACCAAATGCAGTGAGTGCCCTCTCAACACAACCAACGCCAACTGCCTGTTCTGGGAGATGAAGGCCACTGATGATGGCAAATGTACCTGCCGACCTAAATTCGAGGCCAAGCACCGAGCCTACATTCTGCATTTCATTGGCGAGATTGCAGAAGACCTCGTCAAAAAAGGAGATGTGCTTGAGTATGGCAAAACGGTTCTCATTGACACGGCAAGCTGTTGGAACACCGACGCACAGAGAATCCACGATGAAGTCATTGCTGACATCAGAGAGAGAGGCTTTGAGGTAGTAAAGCCGGACGAGGTTTTCCGTAGCCGCGTCTATTATCCTGCCACTGATGACCGCATCCCCGAGATGCTCAAAAACGGCGAGTGCTACCGTTGCATTGACATATTCAGCAACGGCGAGTTGCCCTCTCCCAAAGTGGCTCACTACTACATCAAGCCTATCTCAAAGGACGCTCCCTCCACTCCCGGCGAGGTTGCGCCACCGGAGGCCGTGAAACTCGTTGGTCAGTACAAACGCAACCTTGAAATTTGCAACGAGAAAGTCGGAAAGAATCACGCAGACATGGCAAAAGAGATGGGAACGACGCGCCGCCGCGGCCCACTCAAAGACGAAGAGCAGATAGGATTTGACGCACTTATCCTAAGTCAACTCCCGGCAGAGTTCTTCTCCAAGTATTACAAAATCTGCCAGTCCTCGGGTATGCGTCCCACAGTCCAACAACTCTACGACATCGCCAAGGGCAACGCTGATGACCGCGACTTGTGGTATCGTGAATTCCTGCGAGTAAAGATGAGCGAGGGTTGGTATCCCGGCTCACTTGCCGCTCACATCTGTTCCGAAGTTATGAGACTCTGGAAACCAGATGAAGTTCAGGAGTCGGATATGAAAATAATCCACGCCTCCGATAAAAAGAACGCTAAACTCAAAGAACGGCTTGAAGAGCTTGGCTACGATGTGTGGGGCAAAAAAATCAAGTCCGAGAAGAAAACCGACCAAGTCGAGCCGGTAATCCACGAAACCACCTCGGACAAATCGCTTATCGAGCAGTACGAAGAAATGAAGAAGAAGCACCCTGACTCAATTCTCCTTTTCCGTGTCGGTGACTTCTACGAGCTTTTTGAACATGACGCGGCCACAGCCGCAACAGTCCTCGGTATCACTCTTACTACCAAACGCACCAAGGGCAAAGAGCATCAGCTTGCCGGATTCCCTCACCACGCACTCGACACCTACCTGCCCAAGCTGGTAAGAGCGGGCAAGAGAGTGGCTATCTGCGAGCAACTGCAAGACCCTAAGAAAAAGAAATAATAAATCATCAAACCACCTACGGCACCAGTTCCCACCTCGGATATTGGTGCCGTCTTTTTACATCGTCAAATGAACTATCAAGATATACTTGAAAGGAAGAAAGTACGGCGTATCGAGTCGGGGTTTGATGCTCCGGATCTTAATCCCGCGCTGTTCGACTTTCAGCAATATTGCGTCCGCAAGATGCTCAAGATGGGCAAGGGGGCAATATTCGCCGGATGTGGCAATGGCAAAACTCTGATGCAGCTCGAATGGGCAAAGCGAGTGGCCGAGCATGAAGACAAGCCAGTTCTCATACTCGCTCCACTCTCAGTCAGCAAGCAGACCATCTCCGAGGGTGCCCGCTTCGGCTACCACATTGTCCTACACCGCGACCGCACGCCCGATGACAAACTCGTCATTACCAATTACGAACAGATTGAAAATATCAACAGAGAGGAATTTATAGGCGTGGTGCTTGATGAATCCTCAATACTCAAAAATTACACCGGCCATTACAAGAGGCTGCTTATTGAGGTTTTTGAGTTCATTCCTTACAAACTCTGCTGCTCTGCCACACCCTCACCCAATGACCTCAACGAGATTGGCAACCATTCCGAGTTCCTTGATGTCCTGGACGCTCAGGATATGCGCTCGCGGTGGTTCGTGCGTGAGGAGGGTATGAACAACTATCGACTCAAAGGCCATGCCAAATCTGACTTCTACGGCTGGATAGCATCGTGGGCCATTATGTTTGAGAACCCTGCCGACATAGGCTTTGTAGAGACCGGCAAGAAGTTCATATTGCCTCCGCTTAACTATATTGAGCACACTATCGAGTCAGCCCCCGAAGATGGTTGCATATTCGCTCAGGGCATAGTCAATGCCACCAACTTCAATGCCGAGCTTCGCAAGACAATGAAGGAGCGACTGGAGATGGCTGCAAAACTCGCTCGTGAGGCCGACGGCCAAGTCCTTATCTGGATAAAGCAGAATGCAGAAGGTGATATTCTCCGCAAGCTGCTTCCCGAGGCCGTAGAGGTCAGGGGCAATGATAAGGACACCGTAAAGGAAGAGCGGTTGCTTGACTTCGCCGCCGGCAAGTTCAAAATCCTCATTTCAAAAGCAAAGATATGCGGTTACGGCATGAACTTCCAAAACTGCGGCACTCAAATTTTTGCAGCCCCGGACTTTTCGTTTGAGGACTTCTATCAGCAAGTGCGACGCTCATACCGCTTCGGGCGTAAGGGAGCGGTCAACATTCACCTCATAATTACTGACTCAATGGCAAACGCAAGAGCCACGATTGAACGCAAACAAAAGAATTTTGAGGAGATGCTTCACGAGATTAACCAGAACGTGAATGAGAAGACATACGGACTCCTCAATGAATACGAATATCGGGAGTACAAAGATGACTTTGTATTCCTTATGAAAGGAGATACGACAATCGAGATAAAGAGAATCCCGGACAACTCCGTCGACCTCATCATCTTCTCGCCTCCATTCTCGTCGCTGTTCACCTACTCCAACTACATTCACGACATGGGCAACAACGAGAGCCACGAGGAGTTCTTCGCCCAGTATTCGTTCCTCCTTCATGAACTGTACCGCATATTAAAGCCCGGGCGCCTTATGTGCTGCCACACCAAAGACCTTGGCGTGTATAAGAACTCCGCCGGCTACACGGGTATGTACGACTTCACCGGCGAACACACGCGCCACGTCTTGGCCGAAGGTTTCAAACTACACTCAAAGGTCACTATCTGGTGCGACCCAGTTTTGGAGATGCAGCGTACCAAGACACAGAGACTGCTCTACAAGCAAGTGACTTCCGACAGCTCCAAGACCGGCATCGGAATGGCCGAGTACATCACCATATTCAAAAAATGGGAGGGCGATGAGGCCGACTGGGAGCCGATTCAGAACCTCAACAAAGAGAACTTCCCTCTTGAAACGTGGCAGAGGTGGGCCTCTCCGGTGTGGATGGACATCAAGCGCACTGACGTGCTAACAGCCTCCGAGGGGACTGCGATGGGAGATGAGAAACATATCTGCCCGCTTCAGCTTGAGGTAATAAATCGCCTTGTCAACCTCTGGAGCAATGAGGGCGAAGTTGTCTTTACTCCGTTTCTCGGCATCGGCTCGGAAATCTACGAGGCAGTCAAAAATAATCGCCGAGGCATCGGCTGTGAGTTAAAGGACAGCTACTTTGATGTAGCCGTCAAGAACATCAAAAAGATTGAGGCATCTGCCCAGCAAAAGACCCTGTTTGATTTCTAATGCTTAACGCCATGCACACTAACAAACCGCCTCCCTATGCACAATGAATCAAGTCAAACCATTCACTCCGTTGTGGGCTGTAATCAGTCATTACCACAACACCTCCACCAACGCATGATAGTCATAAACAACAAACTTGCCAAGGAGGTAATAGCCAATGCAATTGCCAGCGGCCGCGTCAGTCCCGACTCTTCGCCACGCGCTTTTATGCTCCAAGCCTTAATTCATCTCAATTTCGCGTTTGAAGTCAGGAAAGCGCCCGAACTCCTAATCCCAAAGGACTTCTCGCTTGATGCGTGGTCAAGTGCCGAAATTGCAACAGCCGAGACAATACATTGGCTCATTGCCTACCTGGAGAAAATCAACTGTACCAATATTGAACAGTTGCTAAGGGATGTTGCCGACTACCGCCAGCGGTATCCCGACTATCCCGAGGGGCAATGGCCATACGTCAAAGGCCCTAAGTAGGTTTGGTCAGAGACTGTTTAATGATGATGTAAAATTTAGATGAAGTAATAAACACCGAAGATACAAACAATCCCAATCTCGCTCCTTGACTTCAACAAGGGGCAACTCAAAGGACTCCCGAAGAATCCCCGGTTCTTTCGGGATTATCGCTATGAAGCGATGAAAAAGAGCATCGCGGAATCGCCCGAGATGCTTGAACTGAGGGAGCTGATAGTGTTCCCATATCCCGAGGGCCGCTATGTGGTCGTATGCGGCAACCTGCGCCTGCGTGCCTGCAAGGAACTTGGCTACAAAGAGCTGCCATGCAAGGTGCTCGACCCGTCCACCGACGTAAAGAAACTCCGTGAATACGCCACGAAGGACAACGTGAACTTCGGTGAGAACGATATGGATGTAATGGCTAACGAGTGGGACAAAGACGAGCTCCAGGACTGGGGCGTTGAATTTGCTCCCGAGAAACCCACCGATGAGTTTAAGGAGAGGTTCGACGCGATCACCGACGAGAGCGCTGTCTATCCTCTCATTCCCAAGTTTGATGAGAAGCACGAGCTTTTCATCATATCCTCGGCCAATGAAGTTGACAGTAATTGGCTACGGGAGCGTTTAGGAATGCAGCGTATGCGTTCCTACAAGACTGGCAAAGTGAGCAAGAGTAATGTAATCGACATAAAAGACGTGCGCCATGCCCTTGAAGACAGTAATCCCAAGTCATAAGCGACACGATAGAGTGTTCGCCAAGAAACTGCTCACCGACCCGATAATCTGCGTTGCTGAGAGTCAGGCAGACCTATACCGACAGTTCAACCCAGAGTGCGAGATTGTGACCCATCCCGATGACATCATCGGCCTTGTTCCTAAACGGAATTGGATGGCAAAGCACTTCGGAGAAATATTCATGCTCGATGACGATGTTCACGCAGTCAAGAATCTAATGGCCGAGAAGGGCGAGTTGACGGTTGTTAAAGACCCTGCCGCCATTACGGCCATAATCCACAATCTCTATGAGATGGCCTGCCTGCTTGATGTTCATGTCTTCGGCTTCACCTCCCGAATATCGCCGGTGATGTATGATGAAACAGCATACCTCTCACTCTCGAATATGATTACGGGATGTTCCTATGGAGTCCGCTACAATAAAAACGTGTGGTGGAACGAGGAACTGAAGCTGAAGGAGGACTTCTGGATTTCGTGCTACATGAAGTTCAAGGAGCGCCGGATCTTGACCGACCTACGCTACAACTTCGCCCAGAAGGGCACGTTTATCAGCGAGGGTGGCCTTGCTTCAATCCGCAATCAGGAGGAAGAGAAGCGGTCAATCATGTTCATCAAAAAGCACTTCGGAGATAGCATCAATATGAAGGGCAAGACTCGCAATGGCAAGGACGAGACCCAGCAGCTCGTGGAGTATAATATCTCTTGCAAGTTCAAATTCTAACTCAAACGTCAGTAAAAGTTAAGGTGTAAAATGGCGGCAATTCTGTTGCCTGTCATCCGCTTTTTATGGTTAACTTTACTGAAAACAAGGAAATTAAACAACGAGTTATGATAATAAGAACTATTCAAGGATATGACTTCTTTGAGGTCAGCAGCGCAATGCAGAAAGCAATCCGGCGAGCCGATGCAAAGGTGGCCGGATTCTTCGCGCTGGAGCTGTGGTCAAGCGGTTATCTTGACTATGTGTGGAAGCGTCTGTTCACCATCAGCGCTGAGGACTGCTACGGCATCATCACAAAAGAGATTGAGGCTCTTTGGCAGGGCCACGAGTTAGTGAACAAGGGCAAGAAAGACCCCAAGGGCCGCATCTTCGTAAGCAAGGCCGTCATTCTCCTTTGCGAGTGTCGCAAGAGCCGAGATGCGGATCATCTGCAAAACCTCATCTATGACCGCAACGATGTGGAGGTGGATATGTGGATTGAAGATGTACGCCGCTATCCGATAGATATTCCTCCTTACACCTATGACGTGCATACCCGAAAGGGCAAGAAATATGGGCGCACCAAAGAGGAGTTCTTCCGAGATGAGTATGCGGCTCTATCACCACGTCAGCCCGGCCTCTTCGATGAGCTTGTACCGTGATTTGCCTTTGGTCGTTATGACAATTATTGACAAATGTTAAGGTGGTCATTTTCGGCGGATTGCGATTAAAATGGTGGCTGATTTACTGCCTGTAATCCGCTAATAATGACTATCTTTACATTATCAAAATAACATATAAGTCAAACCAAATAAACCCACAGATATGAAAACTCTTGAAGACCTCAAAAAACTCATTTCCACCATCGTGGAGCAGATTAAAAGCACTGACCACGAAATCGGAGAGTGCTATCCCGAACAAGATGAGGATGGATGGGGAATGTGCTGTGATTACACCGACAACTATTTCTCCTACGAAGAAGACGGGTGGATGATAGAAATTACATATCGCTGTTGCGGAGAGTGGGATTGTGACAGTGGCGATTATTGGACTCCTCCAAGCTGCGATTTGAGAAAAGCGTGGGGAGAGGTAACGGAAATCACCGCTACTCATTACGATGATGACACCGACGAGGAAACCGAGTTCAGCGAAGATGACCTTGATGAACTCTGGAAAGCAATCGACGAGGAACTTAAAGATATAGCATAAGTCAAACCAAATAAATATAAATCAAAATGACAGTAAAGGAACTTATCAAGGAACTCCATAAAATGGACCCGGAAAAATCCGTGTACTTCCGTGATGGCCGCAAATGCAAGGACGTCACTATGGTGACAAACTCACCTCACACAAACGGAATGCTCGTTGAACTCACCAACGAGGAGTGTAACCTTCCATACAAGAAGCCATGACCATAGAGGAACGAGACACGGCACGGGCCATTCAGACAATCGCCCGAGAGTTGAAGAAACCTGCAACCCCGACGCTCATTGATTGGGAGCAGCGCCGATATGAGATAGCGAAGGATATGCTGGCGGCATTCCTGTCAAACTCATGTCAGCAAATTTATATGGGTTCTTTCGCCGAACAAGCACAGGACGCAGTAAAATATGCTGATGCTCTAATTAACGAACTTAAAAGTCAAACCCCAAAAACCGAATAAGTATGGGATATAGCCTCCACGTAGCCACTACATATCAAGTGGAACACGACTTCAAAGTCACACCCTTTGACGGAAAGTCCAACGAAATCAACTCATTTCTCCAAAAACATTGCCCCGATATTTCTTGGGAGGATGGCCGGGACGCCTGCGAATATGCCTGCACTCTTGAAATTCCCAAGTCCGACCTCGGCAACCTCATCGGATGGATTTCAAATCACCGAGAAGAGTATAACGTGTGGGCCAATGAGAACGGTATAGAGCAGAGCGCCAACAAGTTCATTGAAATCATAGCTTATTGGATTGCCAATAGCGATCACCGCAACGACTTCGTTGCACTATCCTGGTACTGATATGGATATAGACCTCAACGGCTTCCATAGCCACTGTAAAAATAAACTCATGGGCGGCTTAATCATTCACAATGGCCGTTGTATGACTGAGAGAGAAACACGAATTGCGGTCAATTACGGCATCGCAATGGGTTACGAGTTGGCATCTGAAATTCCGACAGAGAAGATTGATGAAATATGCGACTCCCACGGCAATGAGGTTTGGATGGACCAATTTGATGACACCCCGGAGTTTATAGCACTCCCCGAACTTGAACGCGTCATCAGGAAACTCGCTGATTATCGGTGCAACTGTTGGGATGCCGAGGACATCATCACTCAAATAAAGGAAGAGCTGGATATTGTATGAGACCAATTAAATTCCGAGGCTACTCTGCAAAACAAAAAGAGTGGGTATATGGTAGCCTCCATATCTTTGAGGCACTACGCCAGCCGTCAAGCCCCAAAACCTACATCAGAGCAGGCCAGCACAACAAAGACTGGATTAAAGTAGAGCCAAATTCAGTCGGCCAGGCCACAGGCATTCTCGACGAGGACGGAGACGCAATCTACGAGGGTGACATTATTGAGGGCTGCTTCAAATATGAAGGACTTGGCGCTCATGGTGGTGTAATGCCTGACCAAGATTGCATAGTACATGGTGTTGTGGAATGGGTAGACTGCGGCCTAATGCTCAAACTCCTTGATTGCGAATATCCGCTCAGGAGTGACTTCAAAAAAGGCATTCTTGAATATATGCCATTTTCGGCTTTTGATGTCCCCGAATGCCTCAAAATCACAGGCAACGCATACGATAATCCCGAATTAGTAAAACCATATCAAAATGCAACTACCCTATAAACATGACGAGCCGCTGACCGCCGGCCAGCTTCGCAACAAACTCAAAGGCGTTTCCAATGACACGCCAATCTTCATCGTCCTTGACAAGAGCGATGAGAACTACGACGAGAATGGCAACCTCAAGTATGTTCACCCCGTGACCACCGTTGAGCGTGAAACCGTTTGGGATGAGTTTTCTGATTATCCGGAAAAGAACCTCATCCTCCACCTCGACGATAACTTTTATGAGCACTACGAGATGAAAGCGAAAGGAGGTGAGAAATGATTGAAGAGATAACGGGATATGTTGTCACTTGTGATGAATGTGGAACATCACTCTCTTTCAACGACTCAGATCAGGCAGTATTTGAAGATGACTTCATTGCCGAACAAGTAGCCGAAGAGTCGGGGTGGCGCAAAGTCCCTGGCAAACTGCTCTGTGAGGACTGCTATCACGATTACCTCAATCGAGAAGAGGAAGGAGGTGAGCAATGAGTGTCTTTGGAATTGGAGTAGAGTTCGGATTCGGACTTTGTTTCGCAATCTACATCTGTGATATAGCAGAAAAGGTCGGCAAATATTTAATCAATAAATATTGGAAAGGAGGTAAGGAATGAACAATAATGAATTATGCAACTACAATATGTCGGTCGCATTGAAAGTGGCCGGGTTTAATTGGCCAGTCGCAAACGCCTTTAGCCAGAAGATAAGGCTTGAACCATTCTCTATGGGGAATCTTAAAGCCATATCTTGTAAATCTCCGAAGAACTTCAATGACAATCGAAAGGGTTCTGGTGATGGAGTGCTGTTCCATTCTCGCCCTACGATTCACACTGCCGCCAAATGGCTTCGTGAAGAACTCGGCGTGGATCTTGTTATCAGCCCGAGATTCAACAGCAGAACCGGTGACCGCATCGGCTACTTTTGGCGATGGAGTCAGCGTACAGATGTCAATATGAACCCCAAAACGCACAAGTCATACGAGGCGGCTTTAGCCGACGCAATCTCGACAGTCCTTGATATGTTCACTCTTCAAAAATGTGATGAATTATGAGTAAAGCATATTTAGCTGACATCAGCGACCTGCAATTGGAGCGTTGGCTCCGCCGGCGCAATGCAGGGCAAATCGTTTGGCGCACCAAAGACGGCAAGGTCATCCCCATTAAGGATATGACAGATGAGCACCTCGCCAACACAATCGCAATGATTTCCAGAAACGAGCGTGAGAATTGGGAGTATAATGAGGCTCGCGGTTCTTGCTCCGAAGAAGACTTACGGATATGATAAAGCTACTTTACATCGACCTCTTTTGCGGCGCCGGCGGCACATCCACCGGCGTTAATTCTGCCCGTCTGGGAGGTGAGCAGTGTGCGAAAGTGATAGTCTGCGTCAATCACGATGAAAAGGCAATCGCCTCCCACCGCTCCAATCACCCGGACGCACTACATTTCACAGAGGACATCCGCACACTCAACCTCACCCCTCTTATAAAACACCTCGACCAACAGCGGACACTCTACCCCGAGGCAAAGATTGTTTTATGGGCTTCTCTTGAGTGTACCAATTTCAGCAAGGCGAAAGGCGGTTTGCCGCGCGACGCAGACAGCCGGACGCTTGCCGAGCATCTTTTCCGCTACATTCACGCTATCGAGCCGGACTTCATTCAGATTGAGAATGTGGCCGAGTTTATGAGCTGGGGAGATATGGATGAGAACGGCCGTCCTGTCAGTATGGATAAAGGCCGACTTTACACTCGCTGGGTCAAAAACGTCAAGGCTTGTGGCTATAACTTTGAGCATAGAATCCTCAATGCGGCCGACTATGGAGCGTACACGATGCGCAAGCGTTTCTTTGGCATTTTCGCCAAACGTGGCCTGCCAATAATATTTCCCGAACCCACCCACGCAAGGGGCGGGTTCGAGAAAGCAAAAAAGAGATGGCACGCAGTAAAGGAGGTTCTTGACTTGGAGGATGAGGGCAAATCCATATTCAATCGCCGGCGCCCTTTGTCGGAGAAAACGCTACTGCGCATCTACGCTGGATTGGTCAAGTTTATCGCCGGCGGTAAGGACGCTTTCATCATAAAGTGGAACTCGATAAACCAAAAGACCGGCAAATATATTCCGCCGGATCTTGACGCCCCGTGCCCGACTGTTGCTTGCCAGAACCGCCTCGGACTCGCAAAAGTAGTATTCTTATCAAAACAGTTCAGTGGCCACCCCGATAGCAAGAATATCTCAATAGATGAGCCTGCCGGAACAATCACCTGCCGAGACCACCACGCCATTGTGAGTTGCGAGAGGTTCATCAGTATGCAGTATGGCAATAGCTCGGCCATGTCGTTGGATGAGCCTACGGGGTGCATAGTCACACGGCCAAAGCAAAGCCTCGTCAGCGTGAAGCATTTCATTATGAATCCGCAGTACGCTTCCAAAGGCGGCTCGGTTGATGACCCTTGTTTTACCCTCATAGCGAGTATGAACAAGCGCCCTCCCTATCTGGTAACAACTGAATCAGGCGAGGTGGCCATTGAAATATATGACACGGATTCGCCTATGACCGTCAGGATTAAGGAATTTATGGCGATGTACAGTATTGTCGATATAAAAGTACGTATGTTCAAAGTGGAAGAGCTGCTACAAATTCAAGGCTTCCCCAAAAACTACGTCTTACTCGGCAATCAGGAGGACAAACAAAAATTCATAGGTAACGCAGTAGAGGTTAATATGGCCCGCGCCCTCTGTGAATCTCTCGCATCAGCAGTATAGCAATGGCAACACCCGAAAGCAATGGACTTGTCAGCATCAACGGCAAGCCACAAAAGGAGCGAGGTTTTAACTGAATGAGGTTGATAACCTATCTTACCGAGGATGGAGTAACTGAGTGGGAGCAGTGGCACGAAGCGCACATACAGGCATCTTCAGGCCAATGCCCTTATTACTCCCAATGCCCCAATTACAAACAAACAGTTGAAAAATATCAAAATCCCTATTAACAATGGAAGAAGCAAAAAACAAACCCACAAAGCGTGAGCGTCTTGCCAATATTGGTAAGGTAATCGCAGAAGTAACAACGGCACTGATGAGCACAATCTTCAGTGCCGTTGTCGTAGTTATCCTCTACGTCCTGTATATCCCCTTTGCGGTAGGAGGTGCATTGTTCAACCGTAAGGCCATTCGCGGCTTCTACTCCGACGTGTTCTACGCCGTCGACGGAATCAGTCAGCGGATGAAAAAACGAGAGGAGGAAGCTGCATGACTGAGGAAAAACTCAAATCCTCAATAACCCTGCATAGCGAAATTGAGGAAGTAAGGAAAGAAATACGACTTGTTGAATCTTGGGATGGAGATTTCCGGACAATGAGTTGCGACCATCGTATTATTCCCGATGACCTTAAAGCAGAAGTGACAAAGAACGTCAGTCAGGCTCTAAAAATGAGGCTCAATCTTAAACTCGAAAAACTTGAAAAAGAGTTTGCAGACTTATGAAGATATACATCTCACTACCCATCTCCGGCCTCAATCTCGCTCGATGTAAGGCGCGGGCCAATGAAGTCAAGCGAATGGTAGAGCGCAAAGGGCATGAGGTAATCACGCCCTTTGACGTTTGCCCCGAACCCGACAAGCCATACTCCTACTATATGGGCCGAGATATTGAGGCGCTGCTTGAATGTGACGCTATCCTGCGTTGTGCCGGATGGAGCAATTCAAGAGGTTGCGCCCTTGAATCCCAATGCGCCCACATCTACCACAAAACAATTTACGATCACGTCAACGAAATCAAACCAATCAAAAACAAGAAGTCATGAAGTATTATCTTTTGGGAGCAATCCCCCTTATCTTGCTTGTGGCGTTCATCACGCTCAAGCTGCTCAAAGTCATCGTCTGGCCTTGGTGGTGGGTTACCGCCCCGGCATGGGTGCCACTCATCCTCATAATCCTGCTCGGAATATTCGTGGTGTATGTGCTGCGAAAGGAAGAGAATAAAGATTGGTACATCTAATCCGACGCAATTCACGGAATCAGCAACCTCAAAGAATCCAACAATTTAGTAATATTCGGGATTTCAAGAATTTGCCGATTTGGATATTCTATGTTTTTTAGCAATATATTTGCGGCCATCATCAGAAAACATCATCAGATATGGCCCAGGCAGAAGACCGAATATATCCAAGCGACAACGAGCTTGAGATCCCGAATTTATTGTTGGAGTTGCAACCTCGCAACGGCTTGCTCCTTCCGTTCTCCGGATGGGGAGTGACACCACGCGCCAAGCGAGGAATCGCCACATATCACTTCTATGTCGATGACTACCGGTTCACCAACATTTGGCAACGCCCGGAGCGACTGGTGCAGAGCGGGTGCCAAGAGGCGGTAGAGCCTAACTTCTCGCTGTTCCAGACCACGCCCATTGCCTACGGCCTGCAACTCCTATATAAAAAGCGTTGGATTGCCCGATGGCTTCAGGAGTGCGGAGTCCGTGTATGGGTTGACCTCAACGTGGCGCCGAAGTTCCGAGAGTTGAATAAGCTCGGAGTCCCGAAAGGCTACAACGCATTTGCTACTCGCGGCCACGAAGGAGAGTTGTGTCATCTTGAAGCAGAATGGCAAATCGCAAAAGAGATTTCCGGAGTGGAAACGCTAAATATGATTGTTTATGGCGGCGGAGAAGCGTGTAAATCTTTTTGCAGACAACGGGGACTCATTTACGTTGACCCTTACCAAGTGGACCAGCGCAACAGCCGCAAGGAGGAGGCCAATTATGGCTAAATCGTATGGCGGGAGCCGAGCACTCACACCTGGCAGTAAGAATTATCAAGGCAGACGCGGAGATTATAATGAAAAAATGATGACAGGCGATTACTCTGAAGGTTATTTCAGCGATAAAGCCGGAGGATATTATCTTGTAGAAAAAAGCAATGCAAAACACTCCGACGAAGAGGTTGAGGCGGCAAAGATACTTGCCGACAAAGGCTACATTGTAAAACTCAAAGATGAAGCAGGTTCTGTGACAACGCCAGATGGTGAAGTGTTTTCCTATGCTTATGAACAACGGACGCCAGATAAGGCTTCAGGGCCAAAAGGTGTAATGAAGTGCATTGAACACGCATCAAAGAAGGTTCACAAAGGCGCTAAGATAGATGTGCCTTTAATCTACGACAAGCATAGGCGATTTACAAAAAGCGATATTGAGCAAGGCATAAAGTTATATGAGCAATATAACCGCACCCGATTCAAACAAATAATCGTTGTGTCGCCGTCAGGAAGAGTCCATAGACATAAACACAACGATTAAAAAAGTCTGGAGCGTGTGGGTCGGCCAGACTGTGCGCACTTCGGCTCCGAACTATCGGTATTCTATCCCGGGGGTTGCCCACATCCACACCGAGGCCTGCGCCTAACATTGCAAAATTACTCATTTTTAACGAACTAAACAAACCAATGAAAGTAATAATCACAGGCAGCGAGGGATTTATCGGCCGTGCGCTCTCGCTCGCCCTCCAAAAGCGCGGCGTTGAGGTCATAGGCGTAGACCGAAAGAACGGCCAGGAAGCCGCCGACATCGCCAAGTATATGCCCGATGACATCGACATTGTATTTCATCTCGCCGCCCAGACTTCCGTCTTTAACACGGATTTGATTCAGATCCGCAAAGACAACATCGACGCGTTCATGGCCGTTGTTGACGCTTGCGCCAAGCATCCCAACAAGCCGAAGCTGGTGTATGCCTCATCTTCCACGGCAAACCCACCGAACACAACCTCGCTCTACGGTATCACAAAGCATTTCGCCGAGGTATATGCCCAAATCTATCTGCCCTCGGCCACCGGCGCCCGTCTGCACAACGTATATGGCCCCAATCCGCGTCAAGGTACTCTTCTTTGGTGTCTGATGAATCAAGACCTTGTGACCATATACAACGAGGGCAAGAACGTGCGCCACTTCACCTACATTGACGATGTGGTTGAGGGCTTAATCTATGCCTATGCGTGCAATCTGCCACTCATCAACATCGCCAATCCCGAGGAAACATCAGTCCGGGAGTATGCTTTTGCTCTTGACAATGCACTGCATGAGGCTCGGACTCTCAACTTCGGCGGAAGCGGCGATATACTCACAATCTGCAACTTCGTTCCGGAAATTCGGGAGAAAGACCGACTGGAACAATCTATTGACACTCGACTTCCGATTGTCCCAATGGACTACACCACCGTTCATGATGGCCTTCTCAAAGTCGCTATTGATTACTACGATGGCAAGAAGTAAAATTACACGAATGGACAAATGGGATATCCCCACCTCACGGCCTCGGCTGAGGGGTGGGAATATCCCTTTGTGTGACCTTCGACCTCGCACTGTCCTTCACCAGCTTGGCGCCCTCCATTACTTCTCGCAGTTCCGGCGCACAAAGAAAGGCACGCCATTCAGCGAAATCAAGCAGTCGGAGGACATTGCCGAACTCTTTGCGGAGATGGCAGCTTCATTCCTGGCATCGTTCATCGCCAATACGGAAGACTGGGCAATCATCACCACGCCTCGCCGTCGGCATTACTCCTGTTTTCATTTCGCCACGGCTGTATGTGAACGCATCGCCCTCAAGCTCTGCATTCCGTTCTATCCCGATGCGGTGCAGTGCATCAACCGCAACCGACTCGCCCCGGAGTTCCATCACCTGCGACCAATCAAGGAGCGTCGGCTCATCATCTACGATGACATTATCACTACGGGCAGCACATTGACGGCTACGGCCGATTTGTTCGCTGACCGAGATTTCATCATCAACCTCATCAGCATAAACAACCGATAAATGGCACCCACAAGCGACAATCACAAACCAATCAGCCCCACATCGGGAGCGGGGAAGGGCCACAAATGCCTCCTATGGCGCTGCTGCGGCTATTTTACGGCCATTCTCCAAAAATTTTTCAAAAGCGGGAGAAAGCAAAAGGATAATAGAAAAGTTCCACCCAACCCCAATATCATCTCGCTTATTTCCCCAGCTCAAGAGTTAGAGTTCATCAACAATTTTACCGAAGAACTGTCAAGACAAGCAATACTTCATCTTGAACTCACTCGCAGATATGGCACATCAAACATTAAAGCTCCTTACGACTATGGCACGATCAACAAAGACAGCAGACGGACTCACTGAAAAGCAAGAGAGATTCTGCATTGAATACGTAGATAACGGAGGCAACGCTTCCGAAGCCTACCGCGTTTGTTACGACACTTCCTCTATGCAATCGGCCACCATAAACCGAGAAGCGTCAAGGCTCTTGCAAAACCACAAGATAGCCACAAGGATAGAAGCAATCAAGCAAGCACGCGCCGACCGCGCCCAGCGTGGCCGCGACATTATCAACAACGCCCTCCTTGACATCGTGGAAACCACCACCGATGACCTCTACTACACCGACCCCAAGACAGGCAAGATGAGAACACGCTCGCCTCAGCAACTCTCCAAGCGTGCCCGCAATGCTGTGAAGAGAATGACCAACGACAATGGCCGAGTGTCCTATGAACTTCACGGAAAGGTTGAGGCAATAAAGACCTACGCAGCCATCAACGGACTCAATGCTGCCCAGGAGGTCAATGTCAACAACCGAGGGAGTATGTCCGGCGAGATCCGCATAGGTTTTGATGATGAATAACAATAGCGAGGTGTAAGAAAAACCGCCCATTATAGTAACAATCCGTCATTGAGCGAGGAAAAATCCCCGAGTAAATACAAAACCGAGAAAGTAAAACCGCCCTAAAACCTATCAAATTGTAAAAACACGATGGTCATCAATTTCAAGAAGCTCAATCCACTTGGATTTCACCTGCTGAAGCTGTTCCAAGACCCGACAATCCGCCAGATTATACTATTCGGCGGGTCATCGTCGGGCAAGTCGTACAGTGTGGCCGAGGTGTTCTTGCTGATGTCATTGTTTGAGGGCAAGAACCAACTCGTAATGCGTAAGGTCGGGGCCAGTATCAAGGACTCGATATACGCATCATTCAAGGCGGCGGCCGAACACCTCGGTATTGCTGATCTGTTTCAGTTCAAGGACGGCATCAAGATAATTAAGTGCAAGGAGAATGGAGCAGAAATCAAATTCAAGGGTTTGGATGATTCCGAGAAGATTAAAGGCTTGGAGAGCATCAAGCGCGTATTCATGGATGAATGGAATGAGTATGAGGAAAAGGACTACAAGCAGATGAAGCTCCGTCTGCGCGGTATGAAAGGCCAGCAACTCGTTTTTGCGTTCAATCCAATCAAAGAGACGCACTGGATAAAAAAGAACGTATTTGACAAAGAGCAGTGGCACGATGTTCCGATGGAGGTAGAGTTGGCCGGAGTAAAGATTCCCTCACAGCTTACCGAGGTGAAGTCTTACCGAATGAACGCGCCAAAAACGATGATGCACAAGCGCACCGGCGAAATCATTGAACACCCATCTGATATGGCCGTACTCCAGACAACCTACCTCAATAACTTTTGGGTGGTAGGTTCGCCCGATGGAGCGTATGGCTATTACGATGATCAGGCAATCGCTACCTTTGAGCATGACCGAATCCACGACCCCGACTATTACAACGTGTATGCTCTGGGCGAATGGGGCGTTATCCGTACCGGCTCGGAATATTTCCACGCTTTCAATCGTGGCCAGCACTGCAAGCCGATTGAGTTTGACCCATCGCTCCCCATTCACATCTCCGTCGATAACAACCGACTCCCTTACATCTCTTACACCTTTTGGCAGGTTGACTACTCCAACGGCATTCAGCTCCGTCAGTTCCACGAGATATGCGCCACAAGCCCGGACAACTCGGCAAAGAAGTCAGCGGTATTGGTGGCCAAGTATCTCCGCTCTATCGGCTATCAGGATAAAATCTACCTCCACGGAGACTGCACCACACGCAACGGCAACACCATAGATGACGAGGGGCGCAGCTTCCTGGACAAAGTAATCTCCACTCTTACCGAAGAGGGTTTTGAGGTTGTGGATAATGTCAGCAAGAGCAATCCCTCCGTGCCTATGTCGGGTGAGTTCATCAACGCTATTTATGAGTTTGAATTTCCAGACATCAGAATCTTCATTGATGAGAACTGCGCCACCTCTATTGAGGATTATATGTCGGTGCAGAAAGATGCCAACGGCGCTATTCTCAAAACCAAGGTCAAGAACAAGATCACGATGCAGACCTATGAGGAACACGGCCACCTCTCCGACACCAAACGCTATATTGTGTGCGACATCTTGAATACGCAGTTTGTGGAATACTCCAATAAGCGCAAGCGCAACCTATACGCCAAAGATAACCTCATTCAGTTCTACAATCCCGGTACTGACAACGCCTACAATGCCGAGCTTGTCTATTGTATGCCCAATGTGGCTAACAAGTTCGTTATGGTCCACGGCAAGAAGTGCGGCGAGCAATGGCACATTGTTGATGTGGCTTTCTTTGAGACCTCATCAACCGAGGACATCAAGCAGCGACTTAACGCCATCTCCTGCTCTCCGACCTATCTTGAAGCCGGGCGGCCTTACTATCCATTCGTGCGAGAGTTGAGGAGTGAGGTTGAGTACACAATCAAAGTACTGCCGGAGGATGGAGATATTGACCGACGCATAGCGGCCACCTCCGATTTCGTCAAGACCTCAATCAAGTTCAACGAGTCGAAAATGGCCGACAGCGAAGAGTATGCGGACTTCATGACATCTCTCCTGGACTACAACAAAGACTCCCAAAACAAAGAGGCCAGTGCTGTTTTGAGTGGCTTCATAAAAGTTGCAGTAAAATTCTTTTCAAATGGCTAATCCTAACAAGTGGCGATATATCAATAATTTACCCCTCAAAAATCACTTTTTCAAAAATTGAAGAATTTGGCATTTTGAGAAACCGCTTGATTTATGGATTTACTTTGCTCTCAAATCAGAAACGAACATGAACCTCGTAAAGAAATTATTTGCGGTAGATGACTCAATCAAGTCGGCCAACTCGGGCAAAGGGTCGGCGGTAACGAGTGCGTCCAACCGCGTCATCTATGAGAGGGAGCTGGCTATGCCCTATGTGGCCGATGCCAACTTCCTACGCTTGTTTATGACAGTTCCGGAGGTGTTCTTTCCTATTGATTTCATTGCCTCTCGCATCGCCAAAGCTCACTTTGAGATAAAGCGCACGAAAGATGATAGCGTAGTATGGTGTAACCGCCGAATGAACAAGATACTCGCTAACCCGAATTGTCTTATGGGGTGGTCGGAGTTGATATATTCACATTTCGTTCACAAGCTGGCAACCGGCAATGCGTTCTTGAGAGCCGCTATGAGCGATATGTTGAAAGACAAAGCTAAGTATCGTTGGTGTGACCACTACTGGCCCATACTCACAACAAGCGTTAAAGCCGTACCCCCTTCGTATGAGTTACCTATCTATGGCATCTGCGACATAGATGACTTGATTGACCATTACGAGATTCAGGTCACTACGACCGGCACATTGAAAGTGCCCACGTTCCAGATGTGGCACGACCGCGATTTGATAGCGGATCTCCAGCACACCGGCAACCGATATCTGAAGAGCAAGAGCCGACTCGCCTCCGTGATGAAAGCCATCAGCAACCTCGTAGCCGTCTATGAAGCCCGAAATGTAATCTATGTCAAGCGTGGCGGTATCGGATTCCTGGTATCGCTCAAGAGAGATGAGACAGGCAGTACCGCGATGGAGCCAAAGGAAAAGAGAGAGATTGAGGACTACCTTGACAAGAGCTACGGCTTGGGCGAGGGACAACGGCCAATAGGTGTTACCGATGTACCGTTGTCGTTTGTCCGCACCAACCTCTCAATCTCGGAACTTCAACCCTTTGAGGAAACCTTGCAGGACGCTATCACTATTGCCGGAGTGTATGGCATTCCCGACGTGCTTGTGCCTCGCAAAGACCACAGCACATTCAACAACCAAGCCAATGCGGAGAAGACCGCCTATTGCGGTGTGATTATTCCGATGGCGCAAAAGTTCTGCAATGACCTCACTTCATTCCTCGGACTTGACAAAGACGGACTCTATCTCGATTGCAATTTCAGCGATGTGGATTGCTTGCAGTTGGGGCTCAAAGAGGCCGAGCAGGTCAAGAAACTCACCAATGACCGATGCCGTCAGCAGTTCAATGACGGACTCATAACTCTCAACGACTGGCGCGCCCAGATTCACGAGAGCCAAATTGATGAGGAAGAGATTCCGTTGTTCAGCAAGCTCAAATTCCAAATGAGCGATGAGGAATTAGCGGTAGTAGCCAAGATACTTAACAACCAATCAATATTAACCAACCAACCCTCAACAGGAGAAAGTAATCATGAACGAGACGAAACAAAGCCTGATTTATCAGACCAAAGCGAATGACGTTGATGAGAAGGGTATCGTCACGGTAGCCGTGAACGGTATAGGCATTGAGGACAGTCAGCACGACATCTCAGTGTCCGGCTCATTTGACCAGACATTAAAAGAGGACATCGGCCGTATGCGCCACTTCCTCAATCACGACACAACACAGCTATTGGGATGCCCCTTGGAGGGTGCCGAGAAGTCCGGCAACCTCGTAATGGTGTCGCAACTCAACCTCAAGAAGCAGATTGGCCGTGATACTCTGGAGGACTACAAGCTGTTTGCCGAGTGTGGGCGCACCCTTGAACATTCAATAGGAGTGCGAGCCATGAAGCGCGATGGCGAGGACCGACGCAAAGTGCTTCAGTGGAAGATGTTTGAGTTCTCGACGCTCACATCGTGGGGAAGCAACCCTCAAACATTCCTCGTGAACCTCAAAAGCGCCACCGCCCAGCAGGTGAGAGATGCAGTTGACTTAATCCGTGGAGCCTTCAAACAGCACGGATATTCAGACGAGCGTCTTAAACAATACGATATGGAACTGAACCTGCTACTCAAATCACTTGACGGCGGCACAATCGTAAGCTGCCCTCACTGCGGCTATCAGTTCGATTACGACCAGCAGCCCGAAATGACATTCGCGCAGCAGGTAATCGAAGCCGCCGCGATGTACCAGAGATGGATAACCGATGACATCGTGGAGCAAGAGATAAACCGACTGACCCCGGAAATCCGTCAGGAGGTACTCGCATTGCTCGACCAGTTCAAAGGAGACCGCTCCCTCATCACCGAGAAGTCCATCACCGACATTGCCGCTTTCGTGCGCTGTCCTCATTGCTACTCTCGCGTCTATCGTGCCAACAACATCATCAAGACTGAAGAGTCCACTGCGCCCGAGCCCACCGCAAAGGAAGATGACAAGAACGACGGCGAACTCAAAAACGTGAAGCCCTCATTCTGGGCAAAACTTAGTGACAATCTTTAACCAACCATTTTCATAATTATGATTAAGAAAGTTAACAAATCCGACCTCGGCATCAACTACGAGAAGTTCGATGGCGAGCAGCGCGCATTTCTTGAGAAGATGTGCGACATCGTAGTAAACGTGTGCAACAAGGCACTTGACGGTGCTATCTCTACCGAAGATGTAGATGAGAAGCTGAAGACCGTGAACGAATCTCTCAAAGCGTTCGACGCTGAGAAGTTCGCCGAGGTGGTAAAGAGCAACGAGGAGTTGCTTGAAACCGTCAAGGAACTTACCCAGAACATCGAAAAGATGAAGCAGAAAGGCATCGGCATGGACCGCTTCGCCAAGTTCGACGAGAGCCTTGAAACCATGTTCGAGTCCGAGAAGTTCAAGAGCTTCCTCGCCAACACCGCCCACGATGCACGCGGATTCGCTCTGAAAGATGTGTCGATGACCAACAACTACTCCGGCAGTGTACTCATCACCGACCAGCAGCAGGATCACATCGTTTCACGCATCACCGACAAGCAGCTTCATATCCGCGACCTCGCAACCGTACTCCAGGGCGACCCCAACTTCACCACCCTTGCGTGGCCGATGATCGAAGAACTGAACCGCAACGCCCGCTATGTGTCGGAAAACGGCACACTGCCTGAGTCTTCGTTCAAGCTCACCGAAAAGGAAACATCCGTGCGCCGTCTGGGTACTCACTTCGTCATGTCGAAGCGTATGCTCAAATGCCGCGCCTATGTTCGCTCGTTTATCCTCAACAAGATAGTCAGCGCCGTTCTCGATGCTGAGGACTTCGGTATCATCTTTGGTGACGGCTCGGGCGATATGGTCAAGGGTATCACCACCTATGAGGGCGTGCTCCCTGTTGAAACCATCGTCAACGACACCATCATCGCCGGTGCTGCCGGTAGCGTAAAGGGCGTGACCAAGGCCGCCAACGGAATCATGGTGGAACTCACCGCCCCCAATGACCTGCTCATCGAGGGCCTCCGCATCACGTTCACCGGTGCCACCGTGAACACCGACCTCAACGGCGTTCACGATGTCATCAAGCTCAACGATACACAGCTCCTCATCGAAGGCGCAGAGTACAAGGGCGATGAAACCTCCGTGGCCGCCATGACCTACAAAGTCAACAACGCCGCTTTCAAGAGCGTGGAAGCACCCAACTCTATCGACGCACTTGAAACCGCCATCGCCGTAATGACCTACGCCCAGTTTCGTCCGACTGTGCTCATGCTGAACCCCATCACTCTGAACAGCATCCGCACCGAGAAAGCAACCGACGGCAACCGCCTTGAAGTTGTCAAGGACATCAACGGCAATCCTGTAATCGGTGGCCTGCGTGTCATCGCATATCCCGGTATCCCTGCCGGCAAATACTTCCTCGGTGACTTCAAGGAAGGCGCGCAGATCGTTGAATACACCGGACTCACCATCGACTGGGCCGACGATGTCAACCACAAGCTCAAGAACCAAGTCGTGCTTATGGCTCAGGAAGAGCTTATCGTGCCCGTTTACTGCCCCTGGGCCTTCTCCTACGGCTCACTCAGCGCCCTCAAAACCGCAATCGCCAAAGACTAAGAACTATGGACTACAAACTCTCAGGCGATCCAAAGGAAGTCGAGAAGGTAATCCGTGAAAACCGCATCCGCATCCAGCGTGGAGTAATTTCGATTACTCCCCTGGACTGCGAGGTGCATACGGATAACTCCGATGTCATTGCTACCCTTCAGGAGCGCAATGCTGAACTTAATGAGATGTTCGCCAACGAATGCAAGGAACACTCTGCCGCTTGTGACCGAGCCAACGAACTTCAGATTAAGCTCAATAAGCTCCAAGAGGCCGGCGTTGACATTGACCTCATACTCGACACGCCAACCGAAGTGGCCGATGTGAAGCCCGAACCCGAATCCGACACCAAGGCAGAGCCAGAGGCCGACATTAAAGCAGAACCCGAGGCAGATGTCAAGGCTCCCGAACCCGAACCCACGGCCGACACCAAAACCACCAAGACGAAACGAACCAAGAAAACTGAATAGCCATGCTGATTGATGTTTCCTATTTCACAGCCGGGCCGCGCCAAATCTACAACGCCACATTCGGCAAAGGCACTCCCAAAGAGAATGCCGTGATTGAGCAATACATCGCGGAGTATCAGGAGGAGTTCCTTTGTCGTGTGCTCGGTGATGAGGTAGGCACTGCCTTGCAAAAGTATCTTGATGATCTTGACTGCGACCCCGAGTCCGAGATTGATAAAGATATGGATGCTCTCTGCGCCAAACTGCGCAAACCTTTCGCTGATTATGTGTTCTTCTACATTCTCCGCGATGCCGGTCAGACATCCACCATTACGGGATTGGTAAAACTCAAAGGTGCTAACCAGTACGTTGAGCCAATCGTGCGTCAGGTGTCAACGTGGAATAGGATGGCCAACAGCCTCAATTTGTTTGCCGAGTGGGTTGACAATGGTGAGTGCCCCGTGCCGGGGATTTCCATTGATGAGTATCTTCTTGAACCCATTAATCGATTCAATCTATGAAGCCAAGACCGAGAAAGCCGCGTAGTCGGGATATAACAAAGATTATAGAAGATGTTGTGGCATGTGTTCACAAGGGCCTTGATATAGCCTACACTGACTACAATGAGGAAGTCCACGAGGAGCATGAGCCTAATATCGGCTATGTCTTTGGCAATACCCAATACATCAAGACCTATCTCGATGAAATGAGCAAGGGCCAATATGGCTCTGATGAAAAGCTGCCGTTGATAGCACTGTTCACCCCGGTTGTCGAGGATAGGAACAATCCCGACTATGAAGCGGTTGTCAAGGTCAATATCCTCATCGCTTGCAAGACCAACCGTGACTGGAGCAACGAGCAGCGCCGCGATTATTCCTTTGCAAGTGTCCTTCGGCCGATATATGACCGATTCATTGAGGAACTGAAGGCCGACGGGCGGTTTGATTTCGGCTACAAGGAGGCCATACGGCACAGCTATTCGGAGAACTACTCTTATGGCAAATATGGGGCGTTCACCTCAACCGGGGACGAGGTGAGCGAACCCATAGATGCCATTGATATACGCAACCTCGAATTAAAAATTACACATCAAAATTGCAGAATACAATGAAAGTAAGAACTTGCAAAGGCAACGCCCTCTCTACGGGCGTCTCGGCTTGTCCCTATGACCGAGAGAAAATCATCTTCGCCATCGTGGTAGCTCACGGAGTAAAACTCCCTGCCGACATTTCAGGCGATACAATCGAAGAGTTGTGCCACGCTGACCGCCCGGAGCGAATCATGCCTATCGGTCAGTTTGTGGAATACGCCAAGAGCGGCGGCGAGCCCAACGTGGCCGCAGTCGGCTATGGTCCCAATCAGGTGAGCGATGTGAGCGCGCTCACCGACGCCTTCACAATGGGCACGTTCAACGATGTTCTGGCTCAGTCGCTCTCTCGCACGATGAACACTATCTTCGACGTGTATTTCGTTGACAAGAACAATGTCATCTACGGCATGGACGACGGCACCGACTCGCTTGCCGGCTTCCCTATGGCCTGCGTCTATCCCACAATCACTCAGTTCCCGACCTCCGGCGCCAAAGCCACGCTCCTTGTCAACTTCTGTTACCAGGACGCACGCAAGGCGTTTGAGAATACCAACTTTGAGCAGCTCGATTTCAATGTCGGCACTTTCGCTTATGGCCTGACTCCCGTCAAGTTCTACAAGGTCGAGACTAACAAATACAAAATCGTGGAAGCCATCGGCGGCCTTGACCGCACTGCCGAGTTCGGCGACTTAATCAGCAAGACTCCCACCGCCGCCCTCAAAGGCTCGGCCACCGGAGTTACCTATGATGCCGACACCGAGACTATCACCATCTCGACCTCTACGACACCTCAACTCAAATCACCTGCCGAACTCTACAAGGCCGGCATTAAAGGCATCGAGCAGGCCGTATGAACGAGATAAGATTCGAGGGCGTAACTTTCATAAAGTCCGAATGCGAAAAGATGAGCCGCGAAGATTTCATCAGTCGGCACCTTGACGTGTTCTGGACTGACAGAAAAGAGGCCACGCGGCGCAAGATGCTTGGCAAAGCCTACGACTTGATGGTGCCTCCGGTCAAGGCAGAAGAGTAACTAACCGGGCGGGGTGGCGATGTTCACTCCGCCTTTTTCTTAATCCTATGGCAGATATATTCCAAGTGAGCGATATGGTAACGCGAATGGTCGATGGCTTTGAGCCGGAAATCATTCAGTGCCTCGGCGATAATGCGGTTATTGCCGAGGATGCCGTGCGTGAGCAGATGTATAGCGGTATTGACGGTGAAGACAAGCATCTTGGACCCACATACGACAATGACCCATACTTTGAAGAGAAAGGGCCTTGGTATCATCGTAGCAGCGCATACAAGGAATGGAAGCGAGACATCACGCCGCCAACTGCCGGAGTAATGCTGATGCTCCAGCCTCGCCCCGATAACGTGCCGAACCTTTTCATTAACGGCAAATTTCATAGCGAGGTGTTCGCCACAATGCAAGGTGATACGCTCTCTATCGGTTGTGCCCCGGACGGAGATGGCCCGGACATCGTGCGCAAGTATGGAGATCAGCTCCTGCAACTCGGACCGACGGCCATAGGATATTTCAACACCCAATACATAATCCCTCACATCTGGCGATTCTTTGCCGATTGTGGATATACTCCCGACTGATATGAGCTGTGCGTGTGAACATAAGAAGATGGGCAGCGACCTTGACCGGATCCGCCGACTTGCCAAGACATTCGCCCAAATGGAGCAGAAAACCGTCGCCATAGTCCAGAACAATGACGGCACATACGGATTTTGCGCCCTCAGTGACAAAATAACAAAACCAATCATAGAATATATATCCGAATATTGATATGGCAGACCATAAGATAACCGATTTCGTTGACCAATCGGCCATTGACGGACTGAGGCGGCTCAAGGATGAATTGCTGACGGCTAAGGATACTTATATCCAGACGGCAACCGAACTCGCCAAGGGGCTGAAAGTGTCGGTCGACGGACTTGATCAGTTGGAGAAGCTGACAACGCAAGTGTCGAATCTCCAGCGGCAGGCGGCCGAAGCGACGCAGAAGCATAGCACCGCTCTTGAAGAGCAGGGCAAAATCGTTGCTAATACTACCAACACCATCTCCAGGCAGTTGATGGAGCAGGAGCGCGTCAACAAGACCTCTCGCGAAGCCTACACCGAACAGGAGAAAGTAAAGCAGCTCCTTGACCATTTCCACGACACCTACGAGAACCAAGTGCAGAGCCTTGTCAGGATTAACAGCCAGTTAGCCGCCAACTCAAAGGCTCAAAAGGATAACGAGAAGGCATTGGCGCAGGGCCGCATGACGATGGCTCAGTTTCAAGCGGCACAAACCGACCTCATAGCCCAGCATCGCTCCTTGACTCAGCAGAAGCGTACCCTAACGCAGATAATGGCGGCAGAGGAAAAGGCTAACCAATCCGTAGAGGGGAGCTACGTCCACATGTCGCAACAACTTGAACTGCTCAAAAAAGCCTATAAGGATTTGAGCGAGGAGGGGCGCAATTCCGATTTCGGCAAGGAGTTGGAGGAGGCCATTCAAAACCTCGACGCTCATCTGAAGGACACGGCCGCTGATATGGGAGAGTTTCAACGCAATGTAGGCAACTACGCCATTGCCGGACAAAACGGCATCGTTACTACCGAAAGCCTCATCGCGGTTATAAATCAGCAGGCAGTGACGATGAAGGATGTTGCCGACCAGACCAAGATACTTATTGAGGCCAAGGGGATGCTCGATACCACGGACGCAAACTATGGCGCCACCGTTGACGCTATCAATGACAAACTTGCCGAGAATAGGCAGCGACTTACAGATGTGAGCGACATAATGAACACTCAGGCCATATCAGTAGCCGAGGCCGAAGCACAGAACCAGCGACTGACTGAGGCGTTGAAAAATGTTGACCTTACCAGCGATGATGCGCAGTCCACCATTGAATCACTCAACGCCAAGATTGCTGAAAACAATGCAATAATTCAAGAGAACTCCGCCGGCAGTCAGAGCATCAAGAAAGACCTTAAAGAGTTGGTGCTTGAGATAGCCACGCTCACTATCCAATATCAGAGCCTTTCGGAAGAGGAACAGAACTCTGCCGACGGGCAAGCCCTTGCCGATCATATCCGCGACCTCACCGAGAGGGCCGGACAGTTGAAAGATGCCATTGCCGACACCAATCAGGCTATTACCAACGCTGCCTCAGATACTCGCGGGTTTGACCAGCTCGGCGGAACAATCCAACTCGCCATTGACGGATTCGGGCTCGCCACCGGTGCCGCAGAGATGCTCGGTATTTCTTCGGAAGACTTGGCAACCATACAGACCAAGCTACAAGCCGCCATAGCTGCCTCTAATGCGATGCAGTCCATCCAAAATACATTGCAGGCGCAGTCAGCTGTGATGCAGGGAGTCAACCTCGCGCAGACCAAACTGCGCACCGTGGCTGAGAATCTGCATACGGCAGCTCAAGGCAAAGGCGTAATCGCCACTACTGCACTTACTGTTGCTCAATGGGCGTTCAACGCTGCGGCAAGTGCAAACCCTATCGGACTTCTCATTGTGGCCATAGTAGCCGCCATTGCCGCAGTGTGGGGATTGGTCAAAGCCTTTCAAGCGTTCTTCGGTCCGAGCGATGAGGCATTGCAGAAGTACCAAGACCAGAAAAAGGCTCTTGAAGATTTGTGCGAGGCCAATGATAAACTCATCGACCGAATGAAAGCGAGGGGAGCGACCGAGGCCGAGCTGCTTAATCAGAGTCTTTTGAATAAGCAGGCGGAACGAGATGCGGCCTCCGCGCTCTTTGAACAGGCCAAAGAACTCTATGACGAGGATGAGGATGAGTACAAGGAAGCCCTCGAAGCCAAAAAGAAGGCCGATGAGGAGTTTGCGCAGAGCAAGGAAGATGGCCTCAACTATCTTCTCGGTGTCATACATGAAGCCGAAGAGGAGGAGAAAAAGCAACGCCTCGGCACTTACGAATATAAGCGTCAACTCATACAAGCCGAACTTCAACAGCAGAAAGCCATTGCCGCCACGCTTCTTGCTCAGGAGAAGATAACACGGCAAGTCTATGAGAACCTTTGCGCCTCACTCGATAAAGCCGCGCAGTTAAAGATTGACGCTGTCAATGCCGATGAGGAAAAGGCAAACAACAAGCCTAAGACCGTAGGCGGTGGCGGCAGTGGGCGTTCAAGTGGCGGAGGTAGCGGTACTAATGATGTTCAAAAAGCCGCTGATGAACTGAAAAAGGCAGTCCGTGCCGGCGAGGATGGTCTGTTGCAGTTGATTACCGACAGCCTTGAACGCCAGCGTCAGGCCGAGGTCAATTCTTATAACCGCAGAATTGATGACCTCAACGCAGAATATGAGAAGCGAAAAAAGCTGCTCGCCAAAAACAAGTCCGGACTCCAGCAACTTGAGGAGGCTCATAACCGAGAATTGGAGGGATTGGCCGCTGAACACGCCAAGAAACTTGAAGATATTGAGATTTCACGCATGGAACGCTTCAATAAGGCCGAGGCCGATTTCATTGACTCTCACCTCAACGCTGTTGAGAAAGGATCGGCAGAGGAATTGGAGTGGAGATTGAAAGATGTGGAGAATCAACGCTCCGCCGAACTTCTTGCAATCCATAAGGCCGAACAAGCCCATACGCTCACAACCGAGCAGGCCAATGAGATGCGTGCCAATCTTGTCCTCAAATATGCCCGACTTGAAACGGAGGCCAAGGAGCAATTCGCCAATGAGCAGATTCAAAAGGCTCAGGAGAAATATGCAGCAGAGGCCGTCATAGCCGATAACGCCTATAATCAGACTCTCAACAAGCTCAACGCCAAATACGCCGAGGAATTGAAAGCCGCCGGCAACAATATGGCATTGCGTGAGGCCATAACACAAAAGCACGAGGAAGAGGTTGCCAGGCTTACCGAAATCTACGCCCAGCAACGCGCTCAGGCTTCCGTGCAATCATTGGAACAGCTCCTTAAAAACGAGGATATGTCAGCCGAGGAGCGCCAGCAACTCGAAGATCAACTCGCCAAGGCGAAGATTGAGGCCGAGAAAGCCGTCACCGATGCCGTTATTGCAGAGAATCAGCGTCAGGTCGATGCCGACACCAAGGCATTTCAGAAGCGCATGGAGAATGTGCAAAAGTGGCTCCAAGTCGCATCTGATGGACTCAACGCCATCAATGACCTCGCTTCTGCAATTTTCGATGCTAAAATTGAGCGCATAGAGGCAGAGCAAGAATCTAATACGGAAGCCGGAGAAGCCGAGCAGGAGCGTATTGCCGAACTTGTCGAAAAGAACGTCATCACCGAGGAAGAGGGAGAGGCTCGCAAACGTGCAGCCGCTGACCGCACCCAGAAAAAGGAAGCTGAACTTGAAAAGAAAAAGCAGGAACTCAAATACAAGCAGGCCGTTTGGGATAAGGCTAACCAACTCGCCCAGGCCGGTATCAATACGGCTATGTCTATCACGCAGACCGCAGCTCAACTCGGATTCCCTGCCGCAATTCCTTTCATAGCCATTGCCGGTGCTATGGGCGCCATTCAGATAGCCACAATCCTTGCGACACCGATTCCCAAATACGCCAAAGGCACGAAAGACCACCCCGGCGGCTTGGCTATTGTCGGCGATGGTGGCCGTCAGGAAGTAGTGTCTTACGGCGGCAATATGTTCCTCACTCCCGATACGCCCACGCTTATTGATATGCCCAAGGGTGCGGAGGTATTCCCGGACGCTGACAAGCTCCTTGCATCGAATAAAAACCTTGCCGGGGCTATGCTTCAACTCGGAGACGGGCCGCAGGTAGTAGTCAATAACGATTACTCGGATCTGAAGCGAGAGATTGTGTTTGTAGGTCAACTCATAAAGGCTCAAACCAAATCACATCGGCGAAGCGCATCAAGAATCAACTACGCACAAATGAAAGCAATCTACGAATTATGATTACATCACTCTCAAAACTCACTATGCGCCAGTATATCGAGCTGGTGTGCGGTGATATGTCGGTACTCAAAGGCGGCGCCGAGGTTATTCCTCCTGCCAAGTTGGGCGAAACACGCAAGCGACTCATATACGAATACTCACGTCTATCGGACAATGCAGGCTCGAAGGTATTCCTCAATGACCACGTTTTGCGAGTAAGGGCCAAAGCTGAACTCACTATGTTCCAATGCCTCAATAATGCGCTTCTGCTCGGCGCGTTCGATGAGGTCCGGGGCGTACTCAAAGAGTACGGCATTACGCGCAAGATGGATGACAATCAGTTGGCCAATGAGGTCAAGCGACTGCTCAAACGGGCAAGAACCAATATCAAACGGAGCGAGGAAGATTCCGATAAGACTAATGAAAAGCAACCCACACCGGAAGAGATACGCACTCATTTTGACCGTCAGGCGGCATCGCTGATGAGTTACTTCAAGTTCCAGATTGATTTGGATAGAATCTCCGCTTCACAATTCGCCTGCCTTGTGGACCAGGCACACAGACAAATCAATGCGCAGATGGCCGCTTTGAGCAAAAAGTAATCACATAGTGTTATATGTGTGAAGGAGGTACGCAGTCGTGTATCTCCTTTTTTCGTAACTACACCGCACTTTTGGGTGGGTTGTTAGTAATGCTCATAAAACCCAAAAACAATGGATTATGAGCAAGAAAACTAATAAACTCTCACAAATATCTGCACGAATTGGGCGAGTTGAGCGTAAGTGCAACCGCCTCATCGCTGAGGTTTCAGCGCTCCGCAAGGCTCTCACGCCTCAAACCTCCGAGATAGATGAAGTAATCGGCCACCTCCACCGGACCGCAACCGCCTTGCGTGAACAGAGCCGGAGTCAGCGCCGATATTACTCACGAATTGCAAAGGAGGATTAGCCTATGCGGTTCGATGATGTAGTCGTCGGGCATATCGGATGGATTGCCCGCGTTGCCTTCCGCTTTTACAAGCACAAGGCAGATGCAGATGATCTCGCACAAGAGACGCTTTTAAGGATATACGCCAACCGCGAAAAGTTCAATAACGCCCGCGATTTCAAGCCGTGGGCGTTAACTATTATGACCAATATCGTAAAGACCCAGCACGCCCGGAAGGAGTGTGTGCCGTTTGTTGGGATTGATGATGATTTTGATGCACTATCTTCGATACGAGCCGACAGCCTCACCAATTACCACGATGTGTTGGAAGCCATACATCGGAGCGCAAGAGTCTCGATCGGCGTTCAGTGCGTGATGTTGTATGCCGAGGGCTATTCCTACGATGAGATAGCCGAGATGTTAGGCATCAAGCCCGGCACCGTCAAAAGCAGGGTAGCCGCCGGCCGTGCTGCTATACGTGCGGCCCTTGAATAGTTGGTGAGGAAGGAAACTTCCCTACCAAACGTCAGTAAATGTTAAGGTGCTATTTCAGCCTAAAATGGTGGCTGAAATGGTGCCTGTAATCCGCTAATAATGACTATCTTTACAACATCAAATAAAACACAAGTCAAACCAAATAACCACAAGAGATATGGAAACAAAGTCAAACCAAATAAACCCCGTGAACATGGAAAAAAAGTCAAATTTCCGAGTAAGAGTGATGAAGTACGCATGGCAGCTCTGGCGTGCCACCAAGCAGGCTTGGAGAGTCTGCATGATTAAAGCGTGGGAGCTTTACCGCCTCGCGAAGAAGATGCGTGAGGGCACAGTGTCCTTCTACTATCAGAAAGCCGACGGCTCTATCCGCAAGGCTGTGGGCACTCTCCGCAATCTTCCTGCCGGCGCAACCCTCAACGGCAAAAAGATGACCAAGCCGTCATTCAAAACCTTTGCCTACTTCGACGTAGAAAAGAACGCCTTCCGTTGCTTCAAGATTGAGAACCTCATCTGTATCGCATCCTAACCGATTACTCGGCAAGAGAGGCCACCAGTTTAACCGCCGGTGGCCTCATATATTAATTTGCTCAAATGTTGATTACAAGATAAAGTTGCGGACATTCAATAAGTTAAGGCCAATTTTTGGCGTTTTTGAAAATCAGAGAATTTGCGATTTTGCGTAACCGCTTGATTTATGAGCTTACTTTGTGCCAAAACTATTCCCCGGCACAATGAAAACAAAGTTTATACTCACAATCAACGGCAAGGAGAACGAGCTGACATCCGATTGCATCGCTAATTGGGATGAGGTGATGTGTACCTACAAGCGCACCGATTTCAGCGGTGTGGTGAGGTCAATATCATCTAAATTCCAATTTGCCAAGGAAGCCTATGAGATGCTACTTTCGGCCTTTCTCCAAGATGCGGTTAGGACATCCGCATCGGTAGCAATATTCGTTTTGAACGATGACTGGTCCTGGAGCAAAGTATTTGAGTCGGCATTGAACTTCTCAACCGTCACATGGGACAACTACACGTTCAACATCAACTGCATTGACGATAGCCTCGCATCGCTCATCAAGGCCCGTAAGAGTACCAAATATGAGTTTGAGATTGGCAATGATATTGAGGTCGGGGGCATCCTTAACTTCGACCGCATCACAATGCAGAACTCTTGCGCCCACGAGATAATGGGAGAAGAGAATGCAAGTAATGGGGCAGTATATCTTAAAGATGCCGGATCGTCTACAAGATTGCCGGTTTACTCTCTAACCTCTGAAACTTTTGAAAATTCTCCGATTCTTTTTGAGGATCAGACTACAGATAAAGGATCTGCCTTTATCTCCGCAGTCCGTTCTGCATCTAATATGAAGATGCGAATAGAAATCTGGTCTAATGCTACGGGTAATTTTTGGGGTACTGCTGAGTCTGTCGAAATTCATTTGATGAAGTTTTCTGACAATGATAGCAACTTGACAGACTTGGGTGCAATATACAAATATTCTGGTGTAAAACTACACCAAACTGCTTTCGGGTCAACGTGGGGAATGGCAGAGCGGACGTGTGTCGGAACATATAAGACCATAGAAGAATTGAAACGCACACATCCCAATCCTGCTCAGAATGTTTGGGCAATTATTAATCCTGGAACTACACTTGGTGATGCTGAGTCCGTATATTTCACACCTGTATCCAATAAAAAAGAATTAGTACAATGGGAAGCAGGTAACATTCAGAAATCCACCGCATATAGAGGCGGACCAGTTACATCTATCAGTTGTCTGAATGTGAAATACATAATGGAGTTTGACTATCCCAGCCTCCCCTCTGGAAGTAAGTTCGCATTGTTTTACACTTGCAAATTACATGGAAGAAGTCAGAGTGTAGGTGAATTTACTTGGTATTTCCCAATATTCTCCAAAATCACAACAAAATGGGACAGTAAGGCTAATCCTATCGACATAAATGCCATAAAGCCAATTACGCTTTTATCATCGCTGATGGAGAAAATGAGCGATGGGAAGTACAATATTTTACCACGATTCAGTGAGTTTGATGCTCGACTGAATAAAACATATCTGCTTGCCGCTGAAAGTGTCCGAGCGATTGCAGATGCCAAAATCTATACTACATTCAACGACTTCTGCGATTGGATGGAAACAGTATTTGGATATGTTTACACCCTTGGTGAACCAATCCCGGCTAAATACAATGGTATGATTGAGATTAGTGGCATTGAAGATGACTGGTCTTTTGATGTTGGAGATATTCATGGCCGTGTGGTAGATGGATATTGCCCGGATGGTTATTATGGGGAAGCTCCGTTCTTTATCCGCACTCATAACTGTTTTTGCGTATGGGACAATCACGAGACAGGCAATGTTTACACGCAGTGGAAAGACTCCTACAAGTACAACGATGAAAATGGCGTAGGGCGTAGAGACCTCATCTTTGATGATGGTCGCAAATACTACGTTATGGGCGAGAATGATGATTTGGTTGAATTTGTCGGAGATGCCAAAGCCGCATCCCGCATAACTCAGCCTATCAATTTCATTCATCGTAGTGAACTGTTCCAAAATCAAGACCAGGGATTGATTTTCTACGATGCAAAAGAGCCTCAAAACAAAGTCAACAACTCAATCCTATATTCAGTGGTTGAGGTTGGATACGAGAAGCAGGACTATGAGACAGAGTGCGGTCGTGACGAGTGGAACTTCATGAACTACTACAACACCGGCGTTGATGTCATTGAGAAAAAACTGACGCTCCAAAGCAAATATCGAGCTGATTGCTATGGATTGGAGTTTTTGTCGCAAGAGCGTGCAAAAGACTCCACCGACAACAAGTCCGATAACACTGTATTCTTTGTTTATACAAAACTCGAAACGAAAGAAGAGGAACAAGAATCAGGAGAGGCCGGAAGTCGTGGAGATGACGATGAGGTAACAGTACAAGAAACAACGACACTCAAAATTGACCGTTCGGCCAAAATCCAAGGAGCATTGACCAACACCGTTTTCAACGGCGAGTTCAGCCCCTACTACTGCGTCAAGGCCAACGAGGGCTACATCTCGGCCGTGGCCCCTAACGTGGTTCTTCAGTTCGCTTCAAGCGACGGCAATTCGGACATCATCATTGACGGCATTAAGACCACCGCGAACATACCCCTCACGCAACGGCTTTTCTCGGAGTCTGAGTTTGAATTTGTGGCCACGGATCTTGAGCGGTCGATTGATTTCAGCAAGCTAATCAAAGTCGTTAGCAACGGACTCATTTACTCCGGCTTTTTGAAGGAAACAGAGTTCTGCTATCCCAAGCCCCAGGAAGTTAAATATACCCTCATCGTTAAAGACATCAAGCCTATATGATAATAAGCCCATTCACGCCTCTATTTTTCGAGGACTTCAAGAGCGATGGCATAGAGAGCCGATATCTTCAAGTATTTGCTACCACCGATCAAATACTTTTAGAGTGTCTTTGTGCGCCCGATGAAACATTCTTTGATTTCGTCGTGAGCGGTACGACTGAAGATGGGCAAAGCCAATACAGCCAACTCACGCACAACTCTTGGACGTTGTCCGATGGGAGCGTTCTTTGGTTCGCAGTCATATCGGGCTTGGCTCCCGGAATCTACCAAGTCCTCAATCCTGCCAAAGGCATCACAAGCCATCTCTTCCGCATTACCAACGACCCTGCCGAGCTTGCTAAAACCACCCTCATTCAATATGCAATGAAGGACAACAAGCAGCGTCAGGATGCGGTGTTCATAATCGACGGTATGAGGTACTTCTTTGATTTCCGTGTACCAGGAGGCTTCAAGGATAGCGGGTGGACTTTCGCCGTGGAGAATGAGCAATTCATAACCCCGGAGTCCGACCCAATCGAACTCTTTGCGCTGGAGTCCACTCAAAAGAAATTCACAATGGGAGGTCAGGAGGGAGTACCGGTGCATTTCGCAGAAATGCTCAATCGCTTGCTCACCTGCTCCTATGTCTATTTCGATGGAGTTAGGTACGCCAGAAAAGACTCCTCCGTGCCGGAGATGAACGTGCAGATTGAGGGGCTTGACTCTTTCGTGTTCACTCAACTGCTCCAAAAGGTCAACAACCTCAACCCGACCATTGAAACCTCCAACCACCTCATCATGCGTCGCATTGATGACACTCTATACCGAGTCACAAGCAACACCAATAACCGAATAATTAAATAAACCAATGACAGAATCCGAAAAACAAGTCATCATTGATGCGGTGCTTTCGGCACTCCGCACCAATTCACGGACGATAGAGCAGCTAACGCCCGTGGCCTCGCTTTCGGCATCGGATTACTTTGAAGTCAATGGGGGGCGAAGGATAGCGTACACCGTTCTCGCCAAACTCATTGCCACATTGTCAGAATCCGAGCAAAGCAACTTGCAGGCGGCAATCGACCGAAAGGAGCTTCAGTCCGTGGCAATCACGACAACGCAGAGTTCTGCCACGCTTACAATCAAGAGCGTCGGCAAAACTATCTCATGCTCCATTCCTATTTCCACGACATCGCAAGCAGGCTTCATCACGGCCGCCGACAAAGTAAAACTTGACTCAGCCTATAACAATGCCGATTCTGCTTTGACACAAGCCAAAGCGGCTCAAACAACAGCCAACAATGCAAAGAGCGCAGCCGATACCGCCAATTCAGGCGTGTCGGCAATCAACTCCAAAATCGGCAAAGCCAATGGCATAGCCCCTCTTGATGAGAGTGGCAAAGTTCCTGCGGCCAATCTCCCCGGATACGTTGATGATGTAGTCGAGTTCAATGCCATCGTAACCGGCATAACGTCTCAAATGGCATCCTCCAGCAAAAAGTCAACAGACTCAGGCTGTATGGTGGTTTACAATGCTGATACCAACCGCTTCGTTCTTGCAGTGTCAAACCGAATCATCACTGATGGGACAAATTGGGACGCTATACTGCGGCCCCAGCGGTTAGCTAACAATCCCACTCCGGCCATTGTAGGTGGTGAGGTTACAAAATATGAGGTATCTGATTATTGGGAGATAAAAGGCGATAATGTAGCGTTGATAACCTCCATATTCACTTACTACAATAATTGGGCCGATGCATACCTATTCGGAGAAACCGCCGACTTGGATGGCCGCATACCTGTTGCAGGCAAAATTTACACCTGTACCTCTGAAAACAAAACGTTCCGTTGGAGCGGTTCTGAACTCATAGCCATAGGCTCTGACCTCGCTCTCGGCCATGTTGCCGGATCTGCTTTCCCCGGCGATGAAGGCGCGCAGTTGCAGGAGCAGATTCGCTGGGCGAATAATGGGATATTAGACAATGCACATCGGATTGATGTGATAGGCATACTTCCCGCAGACGGCCAATGGGACGGCAACGGTAGCGAGCCTACAAGTGGAGTTTGGCTATGCCCCAACGAAGATGAATATGACCCCGGACTATATTTCCGCAGCTTCGGCAACACGAACTTTTACAACATAGCCGAAGAAACATACAACTCCGACTTCACATATAATTCCGGTTGGCTCTACCGTCTGCCCGATGGCATCTATCGTATCAACAACGACAAGCTCGAATCTATCTCCGGCTCTGCGGTGGGTAACACCTACAACGCCACCGTAGAGATACCTCTGCCGACCGGCGAATACTACTCTGACATCAATGCAGAGGTGCAGTCACACAACGTCCTTCAGGCTATTCTCAAAGAGGGAGTAGCCTCGCTTGGATTGCAGATAACATTCGCTATTGGGGCCTCCTCATGGAAAACTTACCAATACGTTGGCCCGAACCTCACCGATACACAATTCCTCAATCCAGCGAATTGGGTTGACCTCGCTGGTATGTCGGCCGGCGCAGAGGCGATTATAAATGTGGATGCTCTTTGTCCTCGCACGGTAGCCGGATACTACACCAAAGACACCGCCATTGACGCAATACTTGCGGAACAAACCAAGTCGGGAATCAACTACGCCAAGGGAGGCCTTGTCATCACATATCGGACGGGGGAGTACACTTGGGAAACATATCAGTTCACTGGGCAACCTACGGACTTTGCCAGCAAAGATTTGTGGAAAGAGTTTGGCGGAGGCGGCTCCGTCAAAACATCTGACACACCCGAAAAGGACGGCAAAGAAGCTCTTTCCACGGGTGGAGCTTACGAAATGGAGCAAAAATCTTTCGCGGGTTTGGAAATCACCCCGGACCCCGACGATTACATCATCCAGGGCGTTGACAAGACCGGCAATGCAATCGGTGAGGCGGTGAAGATACCCAAGAGCAATGGCGCCGGCGGAGCGACCGGTTCGACGCTTTCTATCTATCCCGACAATCCAGCACCTTACGCTGCATTTGGTTCTGACATCATCGTCAACGCGGCCATTCGTTCCGTGTCCTATGATGGAGGGGAAGAAATTGCCGGAGTAATACGCAAGGTTGAGATTATTGACGCAACGTCGGGCTTATCCCTTTGGAGCGAGAATATCAACCAGAACTCCTCGACTTCCGCGACAAACTACTCGTTCAAATTTGACTTCACACCTTACTTCACTGAGGCGGCAGCGAAAGATTTCACCCTCGTTGCCTACGATGCTGAGGGCAATATCAAGCGGCGCACAATCACCGTTACAGCCGTAGATGTAACCTGCACTTCGGTTCAGACCCTTAACTACACGACAAGCTCCGCGCTTGAAGTCGGCGGTACAACCAAGAACCTGCTCATGTACAAATTCGCCAACAACGTATCAAAGCAGGGTGTCAAGGTATTTACTGAAATGTTCTATAACGGCGAATGGCGAAGCCTTGGCGTGGCGACCATAACCGACAGTTACTCCCACTCCATCTCGATAGACCCCTGTAACGTGTTCGGCGGGGGAGAGCGTCTGGGACACGGCTCATATCCTGTCCGCGTCTATGGCGAGGATGTCGCCTCCGGTGTTACGGGCAATACTATCTATACCTCGGTAATGTGCGTGGACTCCATCTCCAAGGAGCCCATCGTGGCTTTACGATTCAACGATGCCAACAATGGCGTTGTCAGGCTTTATGACAATCTTGAAATAGAGGTTGCCGCCTACACACCCGGCAAGAACTCCACAACCGCCGAAGTCTATATCGACGGCAAGGAGGTCACATCCGTAGAATGCCAAATCTCGCAGACGTATCCGGTACGTAAACAGATTCAAGGTTATGCCACCGACGGCAGCGCCACCATTGAAGTCTATGCGCAGAACGGCAATAGTCAGACCTATCCTATTACCGTTAAGGTCATCGGATCTGCCATCAACGCAATCATAAAAGAGGGCGCATTGTTCGGTTATGACTTCTCCACCCGAAGCAACTCCGAGCCGGACCACACAATCAGCAATGGCGGTTTTGAAATGTCGGTTGAGGGTTCAAACTGGTCATCAAATGGCTTTGCCACCTACCTTGGCGAGAACTGCCTCCGTATCGCAGAGAATGTCAAGGCCACCATTCCTTACGCTCCGTTTGGTACGGCTGCTACTGAGCGCACTAATGGTATGGCGTTCCAGTTCGCGTTCGCCACCAACAACATCAAGGACGACACCGCTAAACTGATGGAGTGTTTCGACTCCGATTCAGGCACTGGCTTTTATGTGACCGGTAACGAGATTGTTCTGTATTGCAAGACGGGTACACCCTCGACCATCACACGCTCATTCAAGTGTGGGGAGAAATACACAGTCGGCATAGTCGTAGAGCCTTCCACAATCACAGTGCGCCGTGGCTCAACTGAGTATGCGACAATCAAACTCTACGTTGATGGTGAGGAAATCGGTGCTATCGGTTACGTTGCCAACTCCGGCGCGATACTCAACACCAAGCACATCACATTCGACGGAACAGAGGGAGATTTCTATCTCTACTACACACTCGCCTACGACAGCTACTATGAATGGGCGCAGGCTTTCCAGAACTACCTCTGCAAACTTACAGACACCGAGGCGATGATTGCTGAGTACGACAAGGAGAACGTGCTCGACAATCAGAACCGCCCCTCTATGAGCCTGCTTAAAGAGAAAGGCATACCGTACTATGTAGTAGTTGCTCCTCAGGCTACGTTTGACACATTCGACGGAGACATCGACACCTCCACAAAGTTTGAGTGTACCCTCTACTACTTCCACCCGACATTGCCGTGGCGCTCATTCAAGGCAGAACACGTTCAGTGGCGCCGTCAGGGTACAACCTCGGCCAAGCGTCCTATCAAGAATGACCGCTTCTATCTGCGCAAGAACAGCGGATGGAAAGTAACTCCGCTTAACCCCGAATACACCAATGCGGACGCGCTCAAAACTTATGAGCTTTTTGATCTGGGCTATATCCGAATTGGAGTCAACACAATTCCTATTGCAATCATCACAGTCAAGGTTGACTACTCGGACTCTTCGATGGCAAATGACTGCGGTGTGTGTGATATGATGAACGCCACGTTCCGCGCCCTCGGCTCCAACTATATGACCCCGGCGCAGCGTGCGTTTGATGGCACATGGACTAAGAGCGGAGTAAAAGTGACCGACCTTGAAATGAACCACTCTACAGCCAATCACCCGATTGCGGCTTTCCGAGCTACGTCCGATTCTCTCGCTGACGCGTGGTTCCACGCCCGAGGCAATTGGAAAGAGGACAAAGGCGAGCAGGTAGCGCTTGGCTTCCAAGACACTCCCGGCTACAATCTCGGCTGCATGAATTACGGCTCGTTTATAGAGTTCTTCGGCAAGCCTCAATACGACAACTCTGGAAAGTACGTCGGCCAAGAAACTCTCGACCAAATTATGGCCCGATTCAAAACCACAGAGGGCCTTGACACAAGCAAGCCTTACATCCTCTCGCAGTACTGCGGACGTGACTATCGCGTAATGCGGTTCAGCGGTGGTGAGTGGGCACGCTCCACCGGCTCAATGAAGCAGGTAGGCGGCAAGTGGATTATCTCCGGCGATGTCCTCAACCCGGTAAGCGGTTTTGAACTTATCACCTACGATGCGATGGACTGGTTCATGGGGGTCGGCTCTGTTGATGATATGATGGCCCCTGTCAAAACCCAATCGTCGTGGGTCTCCAAACTCAACCTCGGCCAAGAGACATATCCGGCATGGACTCAGTATTTTGAGTGTATGGTGGATGATGACCAGCTTCAGGAAGACCTCGCTATGGGGCGCAAAGTTCCTTACGAACTTTACAACGTCCTCCAGTTCTGCGACTCCTGCGACTACTCCAAGGCAGAGCTTGCCGCCACATGGAAAAAGCTGTGGAGGGAGAACGCATGGCGATACATGAGCATACAGTCGCTCCTTGCCTACTATACGTTCACCGACTATCTCGCCGCCGTGGATCAGCAGGCGAAGAATATGCAGCCTATGTTCTTCCTCGAAGATGGCAGCTGGGTTGAGAATGGCGAATATCACTCGCCGTCCTCAATGGAGCCGCTACGCATGTACTTCAACAAAGTATATGACTGCGACACCTGCAACGGCAAGGATAACGATGGCGGCAACACGATTCCGGCAGAACTCAACCCCGAGGAAGATGACAAGTGCTATGCAGGACGTGGATCAATCCTCTGGAACAATCTGCGCCGTTGTGACAATCAGGAGATGATTGCTGACGCAAGCGGCAATGTCCTCACACTTCCCGGTGTTGTCGGCACTATGCGAAATCTCCCGGAAGTGGACGGCATCGGTGCCGGCCCGTTCTCGCCCAAAGGAGCGCAATACTACTTCGTGCAGAAGCGTATTGAGATGTGGCCGAAGGTCGTTTGCACCTTTGACTGCGAGCGCAAGTATATCAAGTATTCCGAGACCTACACAGACATCTACTATTACGCCCTGCATGGTTCGGGCCGTCAGTCTCTCCCTCGCTTCATAGAGCAGCGTTGGCGTGTGCGTGACGGTTACTATCAGACCGGCGACTTCAAGGATGCAAGCCACGTCCTCGGCGGTCGTATCGGAGCCAAGACAGGGGCGGTTATCCGCTTCCGTGCAGGAAAGTCCGGCTATTATGGCATCGGTAATGACGGCGGTAACGTAACGCAGGGGATGTATCTCAAAGCTGGAGAAGAAGGCGTTTTTACGGACTTCCAGCACGGCGATAACATCTTGCTCTACATCTACCAGGCCGACCAGATGAGTGAGATTGACCTCTCGCAGATTTCCATTGACCCGAACTTCCAGTTCTCGCAGATGAAACTCGCCGAGAAGATTGTGATTGGCTCGGATACACACAAAGATTTATGGCGACTCTCACCCGGCAATACGGGTTTTCTCACAAATATGAACCTCGGCGACCTGCCGTTCCTTCGCTACCTTGACGTGCGTACCACGGAGGTAACGACTATAAATGCCGCCAAGTGTCCACGTTTGGAGGAAGTGTATGCCAAAGGCTCCGACCTGTCAACAATCACGTTGGCTGAAACATCGCCTATCTTCACACTCCAGTTGCCGGCTACGATGACCGACCTCTCGTTTGTCAACCTCCCGAATCTTTCATATCCAGGCGGTTTGACAATCGAGGGCATGAGCAGCGTTATACGCCTTATGCTTGCAGGTTGTCCGAACATTGACCCGATGACACTCATCAACGGAATAGTGACCTCATCCAATGTGCGTTATATCCGACTGCCGGATGTTAACATCACTGCCCCCTCATCAATCCTTTACTCCCTGCAAAACAGCGGAGCGATAGGTCTTGACCCCAGCGGCCAAGCCTATGAGGAAAGCGGCAGATGTTCGGGTATCACCGGTCGATGGATTATGTCAGACCTCATCGAAGATTCCGCACTTGCTGCCTTTGGCAGATACTTCCCCCAACTAATCCTCCACAACTCGCAGTTCTCTATCATCAAATCGCAGAACGATGACAACGATGAATCGAACAAAATGACGAACCTCGACAATAATACCGGCCGAGACTTCAACACTCCATTTGTTCAGAGTGGCCACCTGCTTGCGATTGAGAAGGACACGCATACTTACAAGTGTACTTACAATGAAAAGCTCAACCGTATGGAGGGCGAGGAACTTGACGACAACGACTTCAACTTCTTTGCCGACGGCAGCTCCATTGACCTTACTGACAACGCTGGAGAGGGCTACGATATAATGTGGCATCTCTGCCATTGTTGGTACAAAGGCATCAACGACTACAAGAATCAGGCTATTTACTACGTATGGTCTCACTGCGTAAACGAGCCTATCAGCACCGCAAGCAAATGCGTGCGCAAAGCCATCGGCGACCTCCTCTATAAAGAGAACTGCGGTGTGTATGTCAATGATGCTTATGTAGGTACTGATGTGGATGATTCCATTTCAACTGCCGCAAATATGAATACCTATCGAATGGACGTTGAGGGAATGAAGCAGGTAAGATGGCCCGGTATCAATATGGCAAATCTCGGCGGTGTGTTCACTGATGAGAACGGCAAGGTTATCAAGACGTTCAAGATGTCAATCAGCAACGCTCAGTTTGATTTCGATGGCACGCGTGGGGATTATATCTTCACCGATGTTCCCGCAGGCGCCAAGTGGTTCTTCTTCACAACATTCATCGTAGTGGATCAGAATGCGGAGTGTATTGCAGTCGATTCAAGCAGCGTTGAGGCCATTGAGCCTGACTGGGTGGAGCATAAGGCGGCATCGGAAGAGGGCGTTGAATGCGAGGGAGATTCGCTCATAGGCAACTATCCTATCACAATGGATGCTCTAAGCCGTCCCCGCTCCGTTTCCTCAACAGGTTCAAGCCAACGCGGCACGGGTACATCAACAACGGCCGCATGGGAGTATGATGCAGACGGCAATCCAACAGCCATTCCTACCGGCACCCTCAACTACACGATGAAGGACTTCGAGAATCTTGCGTGGATGCGTGGCCCGGGATTCCAGCTCATCGACTACGAGCAGCACAAAGAAACCGCCATACTTTGGTGGTGTTGCCGAGGCCGACTTAATGAGCAGGCCGTGGTAGGCAATGGTCAGAGCGGCGGCCGACTCAATCAGCTCGACAACATAGGTATGCGCGATTCTACATACAACGGCAACAACTTCAACTCACTTATGGGCTTGAAAGCGTTTATCGGCTGTAACAACGACTGGATGACAAACATTGCTGTAAACGTGACCTCATACCTTGATTACAAAAAGCGTCGCGGTGTGGAGTTTGCAGATTTCCCCTTGAATCATATCGCCCATATCTACGACCCGATTTCAAAGACTGAGCGCACGCTCACGCTTCCCGACGGAAGTGGAGACAATGTTCTTCGACTTATTCACGGGCGGCGCTGTGACATCCTTCCGTCTCGCGTAGATCCTGGAGACCGCTCCAAGTATGTTACCGATTATTGCGCCGGATATTGGTACTCAAATTCGCGTAGCCGTGTCCTCTTGCGCTCCAGCAACAATGCGAACGCGAATTCGGGCTTCGCCTATGCGCTTGCGAATAACGCCTCCTCGAACTCGAACACGAACTACGGCGCTCGTCTGAACTTACCAAGGTTAATTAATCGTCTGACCCTGCATGGCAACGTGATTGCCGTCGCACTCGGCGAGGGGTTTGAGCCTCGGCAACAGCATCTATGATGGAAAGCCGGAACATAACAAAACCTTCAAGTGGGATGTCTGAAATATGGCATCCCACGGACCGGAAGGCCCAATAACATTTGAAATGGATGCAGCGTCTGCACATAACATCAAATACGAACTGATTCCGCAGGCTTGCACCGACCTCCATGCGGCGCTTCATTGTGCCGGTTTCCCTATTGACAATTTAATGAGTGAGATACTCTCCGACAAGAACCTGTCGGAGAGTTTTGATTATGTCATAAGTCATCTTGATACTGAAGGGCAACGCTCTAAATATTGGCCAATAAAGATACAACTCCTTGCAAAGTTGAAATTGGATCTCGCAAGAGGCACATTCCATATCAGCCCCAAAGACATAAGGGAGATGGTAGTGACTGATGGGCCAAAGGAGAGGATTGTTCAGGCTCCGAAAGTCTATTATAGAATCGGATGCCACGCAATAATGGTTATTGTCGAGAAATACGTAAGTCCAACATTCATAACCAACACTGCGGCGAGTATCAAAGGGCGCGGTATGCACTGGCTGTTTCATCGTATTGAGGAAGACTATTCGGCACATCCGGAATGGATGCAGTATTTCCTCTCTAATGACATAGAAAAGTACTATGATAACATCGACCAAAATAGTATGATGGCCGAGATACGTCATTACATCAGCGATGTAACTGTTCTTCAATTCTTGGATAATTTCATTACCTTGATGCAGTCGGGGTTATCGAAGGGGCTGCGTTCTTCCCAAATGCTCGCCAATCTGCGGTTATCACCCGTTGACCATTATATGTGCTCCGTCGTAAGAAGTTTTGAGTTGAATGGCGAAATGAGATACCTCTATCAGCGTTACATGGATGATGTCAGAATATGGGGGGAGAATAAAAGAGAGTTGTGGAGACTTCGTGCTATTTACAACGGTTTGATTGAAACGATGGGCCATAGAGTTAAGCAGAGCGAGGCAATACGGCCAATCAGTGAGGGGTGTGATTTTCTTGGGTTTGTTTTCTTTGGTACTCATTCAAGGGTTAGAAGGAGAATAAAGGAAAAAGCCGCGCGAAAATTGGGTAGAGTAAACTCCCGGAAGCGCAGGCAAGAACTTATCGGGTCATTCAAAGGAATGGCCTGTCACGCAGATTGCAAACATCTTTTTTATAAATTAACACATCATCAAATGCGAAAATTCTCTGAATTAGGCGTAGCCTACCAGCCCGAGGATGGCAAGAAGCGCTTCCCCGGCAAGGTGGTGCAGATTAGAAGCATCATCAACAAGCCTATCGAAGTCCACGACTACGAGCAGGACATCAAGACACAGCACGGTGAAGGCCGCTACCTCGTAAGCTTCCGTGACAAGCAGGATGGCACATGGGCCAAGTTCTTCACTGCCTCCAAAGAGATGCAGAACATTCTCGATCAAGTGAGCGACATTGAGGACGGCTTCCCGTTTGAGACCACTATCACAATGGAGATGTTCGACGGCAAATCCCTGCCCAAATTCACCTGATCCGAACTCCAAGATTTTGCGATTTTGCGGAACGTGCCGATTTTATGCTTAAATTAGCGGAAAATTCTATGATAATGGAAAAGATATACGGCACCGACAAAGCGCAAAACGGACTCATTCAAGTGGGTCGCAAATGGATAGTGTTCTATGGGCTCTACCAGGACCCCGACACTGGCAGCAACTACGAATACCGCTATACATTCAAGGAGAAGCCGACTCTCGCTCAGGTGAAGGAGGTAATCATCAATCAAATTAATGCGGACATCGACCGTAAAATATTGTGTGGTTTCGTTTGGCGAGATATGCCTGTATGGTTGTCCGCCGAGAATCAATTCAATTACAAGGCCGCCTATGACTTGGCCTTTCAAACATCTGGAGCGAATTTGCCTGTTTGCTACAAGTTCGGTACTGATGATGAGCCTCGCTATCACACGTTCTCAGATCTTCAGGAGTTCACCGACTTCTACACAAAGGCTCTGGACTATGTGGATTCCACTCTTAAAGAGGGGTGGAAAGAGAAAGACTCTATTGACTGGAGCGTGTACGAGGTATGAGCAAGGGTTGTGGCTGTGAGCGTGGTCTGCTGCGATACATAAAGCCGCCATTCGCTAAATTGTTTTATGTGGCCTGCTGCATCCACGATGACGATTATGACAGAGGAGGCAATAAGCAGTCAAGGAAGTTGGCTGACGTGTCACTGTTCAGGAATATGTGTAAAATCATTTCCGGCAAGGATTATTCTCCTTGGAGATCTTTTGGACTATCGTTCGTTGCACTGGTCTATTATGTGAGTGTCCGCCTGTTCGGACGATTCTACTTCAACTACAATTAATGATGCGCTCGGCTTTAAGCCGGGCGTTTCCGTTTACAAACGTTAAGGCGCTAAAATGGTGGCATTGTCGGTGCCGGAAATCCGTCTTTTATGGTTATCTTTACAGTATAAAGGAACTTCCTAATCACCAGTGCGCATCCGCTTAATTTTCGGTGCAGACCCTTTGAAAATGTGCGGTTGGCTGAGATGCCATAAATTTGAAAGAGGTCGAGATTGATTCACTAACGAATTTGGTAAAATCCGTAATTCGGCTAATTGGCTGAAAATGCGGATTTTGTCGCATATCGTCATTTCAAGGATTTTGCCATTTTGCTGAACGTGTGTTTTTTGGGATTTACTTTGCGACCAGAAACCAATACGTTATCATTATGTTCAACAAAATTCCAACTGACAAGCTGCTCCATTTATTGGTGTGCTTCGTCCTCGCTCTCGTGGCGTGGCTCTTTTCCGGGCCGGTTATCCCCGATTGGCCCGTAGTGTTCGTTATCCTCATTCGGCTCATCATCTCATTTGTGGTGGCTGCTCTTTTCTCCATTGGCAAGGAGATTTACGATAGCAAGCAGCCGGGGAATCACTTTTGCAAGCGAGATTTGCTCTGGGACTTCATAGGCGCCGTCCTCGGGTGTGTCATCGGAGTCATTCACTTCTTAATCTCGTAAAGCTATGTCTGAAACCAATAATCTTTTCTCAGCCGCAATGGCAGCTCTTGGAATGGTGTTTGCCGACTTCTACGGGCATCTCGCACCCTGGCTCCTGCTCGGCATGGTGCTTGTACTCGTCGACCTCCGCTTCGGTCTTCTTGCCGCCAAATCACGGAAGGAGCAGATACGACCTTCTCGCGCTTGGCGCCGTACTCTTAACAAGATGGTAGATTATCTCTGCTGGGTCACACTTGCTGAGGTATGCTCACGCACATTTGGAGTTAGCATAGGCGTGCCGGTGGTGAGTATGGCCATGCTCTTTATAATCTACGGTATCGAGCTTAACTCATGTGTCAACAATTACCTCGAATACAAAGGCACCAAAAAGAAATGGAATTTTTTCAGGCTCGTCGGCAAAGAAGATTTACTCCAGGATTCCGAGCCTGCATCAGAAGACAAACCTAAAGAATTAGAAGAAACATGAAGACAATACACATAATATTCGACTACGGCCACGGCAACAACTGCCCCGGCAAGTGTTCACCGGATAAGTCATTCTACGAATGGCAGTTTAACAGAGAGATAGGCAAGGAAGTAGCTCTTCGACTCCAGGCCAAAGGTTACACCGTCCACGAGATATGGACTCAAGATCATGAACCACTCTCAACGCCCGGCAAGTTGTGCAATAAGGCCCAAATCAACGCCGCTCTTAATTGGCGTTGGAAGGAGGTCAACAAACTCTGCGCCCAGTATGGCACATCCAACTGCATTATGGTGTCGTTCCACGCCAACGCCGCCGGCGGTGACGGCAAATGGCACGATGCTTCGGGCTTCTGCTCTATGGTCGGGCTGAAAGCATCTGCCAACTCCAAGCGACTTGCAAAGTGCATCTATGATGAAGCCGCAAATCGCAATCTTCAAGGTAACCGCTACGTTCCGGAAGGACATTATTGGCCGCAGAGCCTCGCCATGTGCGACCGAACACTTTGCCCGGCAGTTCTCACCGAGTCGCTGTTCTATGACAACAAGGGCGACCTTGCAATTCTCAAATCAGCCGAAGGCAAAGAGCGCATCGTGCAGGCCCACGTCGACGGCATAATCAACTACCTCAACGCATGAAACAGCTAATTTTAATTCTCATTCCGCTTCTGGCACTCATATCGTGTCGGACTGCAAAGCAAACCATTTCGACCGCGCCGGTGATTTTGGCAGAACACGACGAGAAAACAGTTGAGAGGGAGGTAATCACAGAGATTGACACCGTGACTGTTCTTGTCGAGATTCCGGCGCAGTCTGCCTCACGCGAAACGCCTGACAGTACGAGCCACCTTGAAACGGACTATGCCACATCTGACGCATGGGTAAACCCGGACGGAACACTCGGCCATACGCTTGAAAATAAACCTCAGTCCAAGCCAGTAGATGTGCCTGTTCCGAAAACGACTGTGAATAACAACCAAACTGAGGCCAAAGTAAAAGAGGTGCCAGTCCCGGTGCCGCAGCCTTACCCGGTGGAAAAAGACCTCTCTTGGTGGGAATCATTCAGAATGGAGGCGTTTTGGTGGCTCATCGGAGCGATAGCAGCACTCTTGGCGATCATCTTCCGCAATCCAATCATCAGTCTAATAAAGAAAATGCTATAAATCGTAAATGTTAAATTGCAGTGGCTGCGTCGTGAGACGCGGCCATTTTTTCATTCTTTGCCGAACTTTGAACCGATTCGTTAGTAATCCGTAATGTAGGCACTTTTTGATGATGTAATTCGATGATGTGTAAAGTGCCGGAGGGTGTCGTGAGGCACCCTCTTTTTGTATCCGATAAGGTAGGGGGTAAAAAAATGCAGAGAGGGAACCACCCCTCTCTGCCAAGTCAAACCAAATAAACTCCGTGGTGGAACTTATTTGATGGCGCAAAGTTAACGATTTATTATGAATTATCGCAAATTATCCAGAACTATTTTAACGGCCTGCGTTGCAATCTCAGGCGTAACGGTGATGTAGTTGAAGAGGCTCGTACTGTCCTTATCTACTCTGTGGCCGAGAATGTAGTCAATAGTCGATGTGCCGACTCCGAGCTGAAAGGCGTGTTGAGAGAACGACTTACGGGCCGAGTAGTAGATGAGATTAGGAATGTTGAGGGCAGTCGCAATCTTCCGGAGGTGGAGGTCAAACAACGAGTGGCAATGTTCCTTCCGCTGATTTTCCGAGAGTGCGAGGCGTCCGTCCTCACCCTTGCGCCGATTGATGATTTCAAGAGCCTCGGCAGGGATGTCGAACTCTACGAACTTGTTGAGCTTAGGGCGATGTTCAGTCTTTTTACGGACATAATGAATCCTTGTCGGGTTATCGTTGAAGTTGAGGTCTTGCATATCAACCATGTTAATGCCTCCGAGATAATACGAGAGCATGAAGAGGTCTTTGGCAAGAGCCTGACCTTTCGTGGGCGGTTGATAGTCCCGGATAGACCGTACCTCATCAACCGAGAGCCACGACTGGCGTACCTCAGCCTTTGGCAGCTCATAGCCGAAGAACGGATCAACGCGATACTGAACATATCCGCACCTCTTGGCGTAGTTCAGGAGCACCATAAGGAACACGAGCCGATTGCGGATTGTTGACGGCTTCAGCTTCTTTTCCTCACGCATGAACTTGTCAAGGGCGAGGATAGTTGAGTGGTTGATATTTTCCACGAGCAGCTTATCACCAAGGCACTCCTCGATGCAGTTGATTGATGAAGCGTAGAAACTTTTAGTGCCCGGCTTCAGTCGGGCATAGTCTATGTACTCTGCGTAGATAGACGAGAGTGTGCGGTGGCGGTAACGCTCGGCGTGTTTGATTTGATAGACCAACTCAGGACAGGTCAGCCCCTCAATGTATTCAAGTTCATCAATCGCTCGCTGGCACTTCTGCATTATGCCGCGCAGCTTGGTGTTGAGTATTGCCGCATCTGGGCGTTTCACGATTTGGCCGTTCTTGAACTCCTTGGCGGAGTCGAGAACGATGTCAGTAAGGATGTAGCGGAACTCTCCGTTGTGCGCTACTGATATTCTGACCTTGTGCCGGCCCCCTTTGAGAGCCTTGCCAGGAACAATAACTGAGTTCAAAGTTGCCATTTTTTTCGACAAGAATTTGGAAATAAAATTGCTCAAAAGGGTTGTCTTACGCCTGTCGGAGAGCGTCAAAACTTGACCACTTTTGAAGAGATTACTAACAAATCCTCTTGAAGTTCAGTTATTTCAATGATTTACCCCCTAAAACCGCACTTAGTTATCAAAATTTTTTACACAAAGCAACAATGCACTAAAATTTCGCACAGCGTATTGATTAAAACTGACATGTACAGGATAAAACCGGGAAGGGCGGTGTTGTGGTACAGCGTGGCATATACAGGTTGCGTCCGGAGGCAGTCGGTTTACATAACCGTCACCGGGGTGTTGCAAAACTCGGCTTTAACTTTCCGCGGTTGAAAACCGCGGCTACTACCTAGCTGATTGTCAGGAAACTCCGCATAGTAGCCGCGGTTTTCAACCGCGGAAAGTTTGGTTCTGCAACACCCTCACAAATTAGCATTAGAACATCCTGCGTAATCTCCGGACTGAGCGGGTGTTACAGTCCCAGCAGTTGCGTCAGGTGGCGGCGGAGGGTGGCGGATACGGTGTCGAGAGTCGGTGGGGTGTGGGGTGTTGCGGAGTTGATGGCGGCGAGTTCGCGGTGGAGGGTTGTGACGCCTTTGTCAGTGAAGCCGCAGGGGTTGATGGCCGAGAACCAGGTGAGGTCGGTCGATACGTTGAGGGCGAGACCGTGCATTGTTATGAAGCGGGAGCAACGCAGGCCTATGGCGCAGATTTTGCGTTCTGCAGGGGTGCCGCAGCCTATCCATACGCCTGTCGCGCCGTCGATGCGTCCGGCCTCTATGCCATATTCGCCGACTGTCCTTATTATTGCCTCTTCCAGCAGGTTTACGTAGGTCTTTATGCCCATGCCGCGGCTTTGCAGGTCGATTATCGGATAGACTACAAGTTGCCCGGGACCGTGGAAAGTGACATCGCCTCCGCGGTCTATCTCCACTACCTCGGCGCCGCGTGACGCAAGCCATTCGCGCCGCAGCACATTGCGCGGGTCGGCATGGCGTCCGAGCGTGTAGACGGGCTGATGGGTCACCGTGATGAGATAATCGTCGCCCGGGAGCATTCCGTCGCGGCGCAGTGCGACACGGCGGTTGAAGATGTCGTGCTGCATGTCGAGCACCTCGCGGTAGGGAGCGTCGCGCAAGTCGATAAACTGTGTCATAAGTCTGTTGCAGTCTGATTATAAGTAACTGTTTAAAATTATTTTATATTAACCATTCTCATTATTTTAATATTCTGCCGGAGTCTTTTTCGTCGCTTTCCGTCTCGTCATCAGTCATGTAGCTCGCTACACTCCTTCTTCCTCACCGGAAATCGCCTGAAAAATCCTTCCGTCATAATATCAAAATAATCTTGAACAGTTACTTATCATTTCGCGACGTGGCGCTCGGCATGGTAGGAGGAACGCACTAACGGCGCACTCTCCACGTGCGTAAAGCCTTTCGCAAGAGCCGCCACGCGATACTTCTCGAACACATCGGGGTGTATATATTCCCTGACCTGATAGTGATGTTCGGTAGGCTGAAGATACTGGCCTATGGTCATGATGCTGCATCCGGCGGCACGCAGGTCGTCCATCGTGGCAATGATTTCGTCGGGAGTCTCGCCGAGTCCGAGCATTATGCCGCTTTTGGCCGCTATGCCGGAAGCGGCGATATGGGCTATGACACGCAGCGAACCGTCGTAGGTGGCGTGGCAACGTACCTCGGGCGTGAGACGTCGCACCGTCTCGAGATTGTGCGAAATCACTTCGGGACGCTCGTTGATGACAAGGTCGAGCAGGTCGAGACGCCAGTTGAAATCGGGCACAAGCGCCTCGATGGTGACGCCGGGGCATTGCTCCTTGATGCTGCGTATCACCTGCGCCCAGTGCCCGGCACCATAGTCCGGGAGGTCGTCGCGGTCGACCGAAGTAAGCACCACATGGCGCAGCCGGAGGTCGTGCACGGCATCGACCACCCCCTGCGCCTCATCGGGATTGAGGGGAAGCGGACGGCCGGTAGCCACGTTGCAGAAACGGCACGAGCGGGTGCAGATGTCGCCCCCTATCATGAACGTCGCGGTGCCGTTGCTCCAGCATTCGCCCCGGTTGGGACAAAGCCCCGCCTCGCAAATGGAGTGGAGTCCGCGGCTGTTGAGATTGCCGCACACGCGAGCCGATTTCTCGCCGTGCGGCAATTTTATCCTGAGCCATTCCGGCTTGCAGTGATAGTAGTTTTTCATTGGTACGTTTAGTTCTTTAAATTACTGCATCTGGCTCTGGCCCTGGGCTGACGAGGGTGCCGAATTGCCGCCCTGGAGGTCGTCGTTGACGATGGATGCGGTAGCCTTCTTGACACCGGCTTTGACTGAGCCGAAACGGTAGCTTACCGAGAAGCGCACGCCGCGCGCCTGTGAGAACGAATTTTCGCTCCACCCATAGTAATCACCACGGTTTGTCACGCTGCGCATACCGACGCCGTGGAAAGCGAACGGGTTCATCACCTGCACCTTTGCCGTCAGACGGTCCTCCTTGAGGAACGTGCGCTGCAACGAAAATCCGTGGAACAACGACCTGATGGTATTGGCATTGAACGTGTAAACACTTTCCAGACGGCCACGGTCATAGAAACAGAAGCCCTCGATACGGAATTTCCACGGCAGCTGCTGGGATGCGCGGAAAAAGACATTCGTGCCCCAGCGCCCGTTGCTCACGCCGGGTATTCTGAGATGATTGTAGGATACCGAGCCGTTGAGCATGAGATTGGTCTTGGGGGTCACGCTCCACTGTCCGAACAATGACAGTTCCACAGTGCGTGAACGTCCTACGTTGTCGAATGTCGAAGTTGAGAAATCGTTGCCGTCGACCGTGGTCAGCGACGTGATTGTATTGTTGGCGAAATCGTAGGAGAGAGTGGCGTCGATATTGAATTTCTGCTTTATAAGCGAATAGTTGAGCGAGAGGGTATTGTAGTGCACGCTCTCCAGGTCGGGGTTACCGTAGGAGTCGGACGACGGGCTCAGCGTGTGGGCCGGATTGAGGAAACTGATGCCGGGACGGTTGATACGCGTCGCGTAGGCAAACTTGAGCGATGACGCGTCATTGATATTGTACATCATCGATGCATTGGGCACCCAGTCGTTGAGCGAGCTGCCGAAGTCGGGATTGCTGCCGTCCTTGAATTTGGCCGACAGGCGCGAATATTCGTAGCGCAGTCCTGCACGGGCGCTGAATTTACCTACATTGTAGCGGTAGTCGAGATAGCCGGCGCCGATAGTCGTATTATGGTCGAAATCAGTCTTATCGGTACCTGCGCCGACATACTCGTTGGTCGCTTCCGAACTGTTCCGTCGGGCGACAACTTTCGCGCCGACCGACATCTTGTGATGTTCGCCGAAGGGACGCGTCCAGTCCAACTGTCCGGTATTCTCGAGGAAATTGAGATTGGAGTTGGCGTTGATGCCGGAATACGGCGCCGGAAAGTTGATAAGGTCGTAATACTCGCTCTCCGATATATCCTTATTATTGTTGTGCGACACCTGATATGAAAGCGTGATTACCTCTCCTTTGCGACGTGTGCTGCGCTGGTAATTGACATTTCCGTTGAAGTCGAGATAACGTGTCTTTGGCGTGAAGCTGCGTGTACGGTAACTATATATCATATCGCCTGCCGGGTCAACCATTTCGTTGAAACTCTCGCTCTTGTTCTTGGCATCGTAGTAGAAGCCGCCGAATTCAAGTGTGATAAGATTGAGCGAGTCGATGTCGTAGGAGCCTTCGATGCCCCAGAACCCCATATTGCCTTTACCTTTGCTGCTGCTTTCGTTGCGGAGCGTGTTGGCGGTATTTATGTATGTGTTGCTTGAGTTGGAACTGTTTTTGCCTTCGTTGTAGTCCTGATGATGATAACCGCCGTAGGCCGAAAGGGCGAGCTTGCCCACATTGCCGGTAAGCCATATATTTGGCATCGGAGAGCTGCTGCGGGTACTCCAGTTGAGCGAAGCGTTGCCCATAAGGCCGTTCATCGTCGTCTCCTGATTGGTGACGATATTGAGTATGGCGCCGACGCCCTCGGCGTCCTCTTTGGCACCCGGATCGGTGATGACCTCGATTTTCTTAATCATCGAGGCCGGTATGGCGGCGAAAATATCCTTTGCGTTGTTGGTGAACGCGTTGTTGGGGCGTCCGTCCTTGTAAATCTTGAAGTTGGTGGAGCCCTTCACCTTTATAGTGCCGTCGGCGTCGACCGTCACCATAGGCACCTTGCGGAGCACGTCCTGCACGGTGGAGGTTTTGGAGTCCTCGTCGGCCTGCACGTCATATCCGATGCGGTCGATTTCCTTGACTACGAGAGGTTTTGTAGCCACGACATCGACTTCGCCAAGCTCAGCTGCATTGTCAAGCATAGTCATCGTGCCGAGGTCGACTACCGGAGCGGACGCAGTGACCGTAGCCTTGGTATCAATCGTCTTTTTACCTACTGATGAGATGATTACATTATATTCACCTGCCGATTTCACCGGGAGGGAGAAGGCACCGTCATCGTCGGTGACACCGAGTGCTGCGGCATGCACCGTATCGGCTTGGCTGAATATTCTTACTGTAGCGTATGCTTCGGGGGTATTCTGTGAGTCAGTGATTTTGCCTTTGATTGAGAACGCCGACACGGCGAGAATACAGTTGAGAGAAATGAGCGTGAGGACGGCTCGTAAAGATTTCATCATCTTGATAAATAAACGTTGAAAAATATTGGTTGAATGTAGCGCGGAGAGACTGTCATATATAATTACGCATACACTATGCCGATTGTGACAACAAAGGTAGATTAATTTGCGTTATATGTACCAACCATTATGTAATTTTAATTTAAAAAACTCTAATACTCACGATATTTTAACTATTTTTGCGTTACACAAAATAGCAGCATTCAAAATATCAGTCAAAACAATATAACATGGAAGCTCTTAAAGTCAAAATAATCAACCGGTCGCACCATCCGCTGTCGGCATACGCCACTCCCGGCTCGTCGGGCATGGACGTGCGTGCATTTGTGAAGCATCCCATTGTGCTCCAGCCCCTTGAACGCGTACTCGTGCCCACCGGACTGTATCTGCAGCTGCCGCGCGGCTACGAATGCCAGATACGTCCGCGTTCAGGTCTTGCCCTAAAACACGGCATCACTATCGCCAACGCCCCGGGAACTGTCGATTCCGACTACCGCGGAGAGGTAGGCATCATAGTAATCAACCTGTCGAAAGAACCGTTTGTAATCAACGACGGCGAGCGTATATGCCAGATGGTGATAGCACGTTATGACCGTGTGGAATGGGAACAGGTGGAACGAATCGACGAAACCGTGCGCGGCGACGGCGCCTTCGGCCACTCCGGCACGGAATAAACGCGCCTTACCGCTAACCGAGAACAATCGCAATGAGACATTTTTCACGAACAATAACCGTAGCCGTGGCCGCTCTTAGCGTGTGCCTCACAATCGTAGCCCGTGACAGGGCGCGGTGGGACGACGAGGCGCGCCACCGCAAGGCCGAATATATCTACGGGGAAGCCCAGCGGCAGAACGCGCTCGGCAATTCCGGCGCCACTTACGAACTGTATAAACGCGCCTACGAACTCGACTCCACCAACTCCGACTACTATTCCGAACTCGGTCTCAACTACGTCATGATGGTGAAGCGTGACGAGCCGCTAATGCTCGAGGGCATCGACCTGCTGCGCAAAAAATTCGAGGCCGATCCCACCGACTATACCAACGCCTACTATTACAGCCAGCTCATGGGGAGCACGGGCAATACCGCCCGCCAGATTGAGGTGCTTCACGTCGTCGACTCCCTCAACCCTTCGCGCAGCGACATCGCGGTATCCTACGTCGACGCACTCCTCTCGAGCGAGGACACCGTGATGGTGAGGCGTGCCATCGACCGCCTGGAGCGGCTTGAGGTGACTGCCGGAAAAAGCATGGAACTGACTCGCCGCAAGACTGCCATCTACGCGTTTCTCGACGACTCGGTCAGCGCTCTGCGGGAGATACACGGCGCGATAACATCGTCGCCGCTCAATCCCGAGTGCTACAGTTTCGCCGGACGGTATTTCGAGGTGCAGGGCAAGCCAGATTCGGCTCTCGTGTACTACAGCAAGGCCTGCGAAGTCGACCCCGAAAGCGGTTCGGCTGCATTTATGCTCGCCCAGTTCTACAAAAACAGCGGCGACACCATCGGCTATTCGCGCGAGATTGACCGCGCGTTGCTCGAGACCGACCTCGACATCGACGACAAGCATGAGATACTGCTCGACTATACCCGCGACCTTATCAGCGACTCTACATATCTGCCGCATGTCAACGCGCTGTTCAACCGCGTGATAGAAAAGAATCCGCAGGAGCCGTCGATACGCAGCCTTTACGCCGATTTCCTGTCAGTACAGGAAAAATATAAGGCCGCTGCCGAACAGATGGAACCGGTGCTTGACCTTCAGCCAGAGGACAATGCAAACTGGATACGCGCCGGCGTGCTGTATCTGCAGGATGAGAATTATGCCCGCGCCGAGTCGACCATGGAACGCGCACTCAAATACCACGAAAGTGACCCCGACATACACCGCCTTCTCTCCTCCGCTCTCTATCTTGCCGACAAGGACAGGAATACAGGCCGGGCTATTGAGGAAATGTATCGTGCCTACGAGCTGACCGATTCCACCAAAATTGACGTACGCTCGGAGTATCTTTCAAATATCGCCGACTTCTATTCGGGTATCAATCAGCCCGACAGCGCCGCCGTATATTATGCCGATGCGATTGAGCTAAATCCCCACAATGTCCTTGCGTGCAACAATTTCGCTTACCACCTCTCCGGTTCGGATGACCCCGAACTTCTCGACCGTGCCAACGAGCTGAGTTTCTCCACTTTGGCCGAAGAGCCCGACAACCCCATCTATATCGACACTTACGCCTGGATACTCTTCAAGCAAAAGGACTACAAGAGGGCCAAGGAGTATATCGACCGCGCCCTCGCCAACAGCAGCGACGAGAATATTTCGGCCGAATACTATACCCATGCCGGCGATATTTACTTCTGGAATCAGCTTCCCGACCAGGCGGTGGAGTTCTGGAAGAAAGCGCTTGAACTTGACCCGTCCAACGAACTCCTCGCGCGCAAAGTGAAATACAAGACTTATTTCCACGAATGAAACTGCCTCGCATACTGCGCATAGCGACACTTGCTGCCATTGCCGCCATAATATCCGTAGCGGCTCTTACCGGATGCCGCGCCTCCCGGTCTGCCGCCATAAGCGGCACGGGCGATGCCACTGAAATGACTCTCGCCGAAAGGGCACGCGATGTGGCGGCGGCCAATCTGCCCTGGACACAGCTCAACCTGCCGGTAAAGATTGCAGTGAAATCGCCGCAGAAAATATCGCTGAGCGGACGCATCTACATGCACCGCGACCGCGACATATACATCACCCTGCGTGTACTCGGCATGGAGGTAGCCAACATGTATGTCAACTCCGACTCGGTATATGCCGCCGACAAGCTGCACAAATACTACATCGCCGAACCGATAAAGGATATTTTTGCCGGCGCATCGCTCTCCATCGGCGACATTCAGGATGCATTGCTCGGACGGCCGTTCATAAACGGGCGCGGTGTTATTACCGACAAGATGCTCGGGCAAGTCACCCTGACCGATTCTCCCGACAACCAATGGATTATGACCCCGCGCTACAAAATCAACGGCAAGATTGAATACCAATTCAAATTCTCCAAGGAGTCAAACGCCCTGATGTCACTGGTATTCAACACCGGCTCGAAGCTCTACGGCTGCACCTACTCATCCCCTGCGGAAATCGACGGTTCCCGCTTCATGGAACGCATAGCCATAGCTACCAAGGTAGGCAAAACCGCCATCGACGCCACCATCACATTCGATTTCAACAAAGTGAAATGGGAAGTCCCCTCAAGCGCCCGCTGGCGTAATCCCTCCGGCTACAAACGCATCACCCCCGCCGCCCTCGCCAAATCCCTCCAGGAGAAATAACTACAATTTTATCTACACTATACATTCATGATTTTTATTTGTGAATCAATATTTTGAAGTTTTTTTACTACCTTTACGGGAAATACTTCAAAATATGGCGATAGATATCACGCATCTGGTCGGCGAGACATCCGATTATGACAAGAAACAGTTTCTTGAGGTAAATAAGCCTAAAAGCTGGTGTAAAAGCGTTTCTGCCTTTGCAAACGGACGAGGTGGTTCTCTTATTTTTGGTGTGGCAGATGATAGTGCCGTAACAGGCTTGGAAAATCCGCAGATAGCTGCGGAAAAATTCAGTGAAATAATCAAGACACGACTGGATCCAGTTCCTGATTTTACGCTGACATTCGAAACTATAGAGGGAAAGACAATTATGATTGTCCGTGTTGAACCGGGGAATATTACGCCGTATTATTATATAGGAGACGGACAACAGATTGCTTTCTGCCGCGTAGGAAATGAAAGCATTCCGGCTTCTGCCAATATGCTCAGAGAGTTAGTACTACGTGGAACTCATCAGTCATACGACAGTCTGCGTTCTGACTACATGTTTGAAAATTTTGCCTTCACAAAATTACGGTCGGTTTTTCATGCCCGCACAGGTAAAGATTTTACCGATGCAGACTACGAATCATGGGGAATCACGAATGCGGACGGACACCTGACAAACGCCGGAGCACTACTGGCTGTGAAAGTCCGATACGTCATTCACGGTTGTTCTGTACACGTTGGAACGGCCTCACACAGGCACCAGGCATTCTGGATGCTATAGATGACATTGAGATATCAGGCAGTCTCGTAATACAGCTGCAGGTGGGTCTCGATTTTTGTAGGCGCAATTCAAGAAAAATGTGGCACAAAACATCCGACGGGCGTGTGGAACTACCGGATTATCCCGAAGAAAGTGTTTTGGAAGGTTTAGTTAATGCCTTGATACATCGATCTTACCTTGAAATTGGCAGTGAAGTACATATCGACATATTTGATGACCGTATGGAGATTTCTTCTCCCGGAGGGATGTATGAAAACAGACCGGTGCAGGATTGTGATATTATGAGTATCAGATCACGCAGGCGCAATCCCGTTCTTGCTGATATATTCAGCCGCCTTAAATATATGGAACGCCGAGGTAGCGGATTTAAAAAGATTTGCCAGGACTATTGTATTCAGCCCAACTACCATGAAGAATTACATCCGAAATTCTTTTCCGACAATTACGATTTTGTTCTTACCTTATATAACCTGAATTATGTGCCGATGAACAACGACCAGAGACGATTGCCACTAAGTTCCTCAAAGTTCCCCGAAGTTCCCCAAAGTTCCCCTGTTCTGACAGATCATTTAACAATTTTTTTAGGAATCCTTCAGAAATTTCCGGGAGCGACCATCAATTTATTAGCAACAGAATCCGGTGTATCTGAAAGAATGATAAAAAAGTATCTGAAGTCGCTTAAAGAGCAGGGTATAATTCATCGTGTTGGGAGTAATAGAAGAGGTTATTGGGAAATCATCGGGATTTAACCACAAGACTTTATTAAGATAACTGTTAGCACTGATAACTGCATTTAATACCCTATGCCGACAATATTTTTTGGCGGGAATATTTGCGGAATAATGTTTTTGGTGTAAATTTGGGATTAGAGAATATTTTTACCTATGTAGTTACACCTTAAATCAAATTATCCCATGATTATCGGTATTCCAAAAGAGATTAAAAACAATGAGAACCGAGTGGGCATGACCCCGTCGGGAGTAAAGGAACTCGTCAAGCACGGCCACAAAGTATATGTGCAGCATACCGCCGGAGAAGGGTCGGGTTTTGCCGACGACGAATACGTCAAAGCGGGCGCCGAGATTTTGCCTACAATCGAAGCGACATACGCCGCAGCCGACATGATAGTCAAGGTCAAGGAGCCGATTGAGCCGGAATACAAATTAGTGAAGAAAGGCCAGCTGCTGTTCACCTATTTCCATTTCGCGAGCGACCGCGAACTGACCGTAGCAATGCTGGAGTCGGGAGCAACATGCATCGCCTACGAGACCGTTGTAGGACCGCAGGGCGGATTGCCCCTGCTCATTCCCATGAGCGAGGTTGCAGGCCGAATGTCAGTGCAGGAAGGATGCCGTTTCCTTGAAAAACCGCAGGGCGGACGCGGTGTGCTGCTCGGAGGCGTACCGGGAGTGAAACCGGCCAAGGTGCTGGTGCTCGGCGGAGGCGTCGTAGGACGCAATGCAGCGCTTATGGCTGCCGGATTAGGTGCCGACGTGACCATCACCGACATCTCGCTGCCAACGCTCCGTCATCTTGCCGAAGTGATGCCGAAAAATGTAAAGACACTTTTCTCCTCGCGACACAATATCGAACAGGAACTTCCCTCGACCGACCTCGTCATCGGCTCGGTACTGATACCGGGAGCTAAAGCACCCAAACTGATTACTGCCGACATGCTCCCGCTGATGCGCAAAGGTTCGGTCATCGTCGACGTTGCCATCGACCAGGGCGGATGCTTCGAGACATCGCACGCCACTACTCACTCCGACCCCGTCTATGAAGTCGACGGCATAATACACTACGCCGTAGCCAACATACCGGGCGCCGTGCCCTATACCTCGACCATGGCGCTCACCAACGCCACCCTCCCCTACACGCTCCGTCTGGCCGACATGGGCTGGCGCGACGCATGCAAAGCCAACAAAGGACTCGCCGACGGCGTAAACATAGTCGACGGCAAAATCACCTTCGAAGCCGTAGCCGAAGCCTGGGACATGCCCTACACTCCCCTCCACCTCGACTGAAACCGCCTAAAGCATAAACTTTTCGAGAGACAATAAATAATATTTATTCAGCGGGGGCGGAGCATAGGAGCGGGGGCGTCTCGCCCCCATGGTATTATTCTTACACACTGAAAGTTACCACTGGGGCGAGACGCCCCCGCCCCACTCTATGCTTAAGTAATCAGCACTGGGGGAGTCCGCCTATTTGCGGGGCGTGAGGCGGATTGCGGCGCCTCCGCCTTTTACGAGGGCGAGGGGGAGGTTGTCGCCGCGTTTTACCGTGCGCTTGACTATGTCGTAGTGGCGCGGATGGGACTCGGAGTCGGCGCTGTCGGCTATGATTTCGACGTCATAAACAGTGCCCTTGGGGAGGAAGTCGAGTTTCACGTTGTAGCTGCGGGGGGAGTCGGAGGTCATGGCGCCGATGTACCATTGGTCGCCGTTGCGTTTGGCCATGAGGATATGTTCGCCGACTTCACCGTCGAGCGGAAGCGTTTCGTCCCATGTCACGGGCACTTGGGTCACGAAGCGTTCGAGTTCAGGATATTTTGCATATTCTGTCGGAGAGTCGCATATTGTGGCAATCCACTGGTCGAGTACTACAAAGAGCGCCATTTCCTGTGCTATGGTACCCTGCGACATGGGGGGAGTGTTGTCGATGTCCTGCGGACGGAAATCGGCCTCAGTAGCCTGACGTAGCGAGCCGGGAGTGAAGTCGGTCGGACCTACGAGCAGGCGTATGAATGGGAATGTGCAGTGATGGCGCGGCGAGATGGTACGGTCCCAGAAGTTGCATTCCTGACCGCGGTTGGCCTCATAGCCGAGAACGTTGGGGAATGTGCGGCCAAGACCCGAAGGCACGGGGCAGCCATGGAACAGCACAAGCATCTTTTCGTCGGCACAGCGGCGTGCGAGCTGACGCTGCCAGCGCATCGCCACCTGGTCGTTGCGCTCGAAGAAGTCGATTTTCGCGCCCGTAACGCCCAGCTTTTTCATCTTTTTGATCCAGTCGCCCGGAGCCTCGAGAGGACAGCTTGCCCATGTCCATACGAATATACCGACACCTTTTTTGGCAGCATAGTCACACAGTTCGGCGAGGTAGCTTTCCGACCAGCCGGCATCGAGCGTCATGTAAGGTACGCCATTTTCCGAAGCCCAGTCGACGTAATATTTGTAAAGTTCGAGCGACAGGTTTTTATTGCCTACGGGGAAATCAGCACCGTCGAGCATAGCCTTATGCCACCATTCCCAAGCACTTGCGCCGGGCTTAATCCAGGATGTGTCCTCGATTTCGCAGGGGTCGGCAAGGAGGTAGACAAGTTCGTTGTTGAGCAGGTCGGCATCGCGGTCGGCGGCGATGATTACGCGCCAGGGGAGGGAGCGCTTGCCGCTGATACGCGCTATGAAGTCCTCGCGCGTCTCTACAAGGTGAGTGGAATAGAACTGCTTGCCGTTGACCGTATCGCCGTCGAGCACCGTTTTCGGGAAAGCCGCCCAATGGCCGCGTATCTTCTCGCCTCCGGCAGGCTGGAGATAGAGACCGGGATAGTCGTAGACATTGGCTTCGGTGACAGCCACGCGCACCTTTCCGCCGGGGAGGGTGAAGAGCGCCGGGCTCGTACTGATAGCGCTGTCGGGAATGGCGTCAATATTCTCGTAACGGAGATATTCGCGTTCGAAGTTACGGTATGCCTGATTGATTTCGTGGGGCTGATGTTTGAGGTCCCACTCCGTCCATGTGCGCGTCTCGCACTGCGGGAAATGCACCTTTACCGGTTCCTTGCCGAAATCGGCCTCGAAAAGCTCATTGGCCACGGTCAGTTCACCGGGATAATTGAGAGTCCACTGATATGCCACGCCCTCGTCGTAGGCACGCAGCGTGAGGCGGTAATCGCCGCCGTCGTAGACGAGTGTAAGCTGATTGTAATTGTCGGCGAGAGTGTCGTTTTTGCCGACAACGACGTCGACACTGCCCTTGTGGGAGGATTTTTCGGTGGAGGTCACGGCACCGTCGCCTATCCGGCGTCCGTCAGCTTCAAGAAGTCCGATGACCGACTTGTTTATAATAGTCTTGCCCTTGTAATCGACCGAATAAGATGTAGAGCCTTCACCGGCAGTCACGGTCAGTTTATAATCCTTGTCGGGCGAGTTGACAACGTAGGTCTTCGCCGCCAGCGGAGCCACAGGCACCGCCATTGCCAGCAGCATGCACAATAGTTTTTTCATGAGAAATGTCGAAATGCAGGTTTGTTAATGTAGATTTGTTAATTTTGTTAATGTAGATTTGTTTTAATATATAATACGCCACAAATTTACCACCCGCACCCGACATTAAAAATGGATAAATCCCGTAAAACAATGGACAATATTACGATTTGCGACAATATCATACCGTCCATATTCTTCCGGCATAAAAAACCTTAACCAAATTTCCTATTAATCTGATTAAAATCCGGACTCACGCTCAGATTTTGTTAAAAAAATTTGCAAATCGGCTCAAGATTTATTATATTTGGGAATAAACCGATACCTGATTTTTCAACATTCTCTCCCATGGACTTTATTACCTACCGACGCACCCCTCATCAAAAATGGAGAAGATTTCCCCTCAGGACAATCATCACAGCCGGATGCATATTGGTTGCATTCAGTGCGGTTTCATCAGCCGAAACTGACGAATATGCCGATGAACGTATTGACATCACCGATTATTTCAGTTTACCGAACGGCCATGCAACAGCGGTTGAGGAGCATGACTTAGGAACGGCGAAAGAGACTCCGGTACTTGATTTCTCGCATATCAACGACGGAGAAAAGCAAAAAGTAGAATACAGGATCTACGGCGACACGATTATCGAGCGCCGCAATGATAATGAAACGGAATGGTTTTCCGCAAATAACGGAATTATACGGCTGAAAGGCATCGCGTCAAGATTGTACGGACTTAATTTTAATGAAGGTGTGCCCTATCACGCCACACCGGCCAATGCGCCGGCAGACAACATATCACAAACCGACACACTGACGATAGTGCACGCCAACGGAGCCTCACAATCATATCAAATATCATCGACATATTCGGCTCGACCAGGGGGGATGATTATTACGGCAGAAGGCGACACGCTAAAAGAAACCGTAATGCATATCGCCCGTTACAGTTTCTGTCCGCAAGGGAATGCCGACAGCGGCGAAACCGCGGCTTATGCCGATATACGCTGGATGGCTCCGGACAGACGGTTCCCGATTGTGGAATGGAGGAAATATGAGGGATGGAACGGCGGCCATGAATCGGCGACACTATCGACTGTGAAGATACAGCAACAGGAGAAAACACGCAAAAAGAGAAACCAGACCATAGAATCCGAGCCCGGCTCGGATTTGCAATCAATCATAATAACCGACCTCGGAGGAAAAACACTCAGGAAATATGCGCCGGAGGAGATGGCCGGGACTATTGACTACGGACTCCCGACAGGATGGTATATAATCACGGAGCAATATCCTGACCGAACTGTTTCATACAAGAAGTATATCAGCCGCAACCAATCCAATCTGACAGACTAAATATATTTGCCTTAACACTGACAAAATAATCACATATGGGAAAAGTCACGACTTACCGACATGCAGTCACAGTGCTCTTCATGGTAATGATAAGTTGCGTTTCAGGCAACGCTGCCGATGACGGCACATTCCGCGCGCCTCGCTCGGGAGGTGATATTGTGTCTTTACCGTCGGTGGAGGCAGCCGCATTGTGCCGCCATACGGAGCATTCGGTCAATCACTCCACCGGACAGGCCTCGATTACAATGCCGTTGTACACGCTGAATTGCGGAGATATGTCGCTGCCGGTGTCGATTTGCTATACCACAGGCGGCGTGAAAGTCGACGACGAGGACGGCCCGGTTGGTGTAAGCTGGGATCTGCAGTGCGGAGGGACGGTATCACGCCGTATCGTGGGGCATCCCGACGGAGCGGACGGCGCAGTGAATATTCCGTCAGGCACACCTACACTGGAATACCTGACCGCGCTCGACCATTATACAGCCGACAGTGACTATGACCGCTACAACTACCGGGCAGGAAGCTATAGCGGCACATTCATCATCAAAGAGGGGAATATAGTTCAATTGCCTGAAACTGATGTCAAGATTATCAATCCTGATGAGGGAACATTCAGAATTATCATCCCCGACGGCACAGAATATGTGTACGACGTTACGGAAACCGTATCGTATCAATTCATCCCGATGGTACTCGACGGGAAACCGTATTTCCCCAATTATGAGAACATAATATGCCAGTGGAGACTGGGGCGCATCATAAATCCGTCGAAGACCGACTCGATAACATTTGAATATGTCGACATGGCGGCGCGGCAGCGCTACCCGTCATCTTCTCCAAGCACCTTGTCGGCAAACAACAGAGATACAAGCCCGGTGCATATATCATACCCTACTCACCGCGACTCTGAAAACAGGCATAAGTACACATACACCAACCGCCACGGACTTAGCCGCATAACCTGCCGCGCCGGAACTATACGTTTCATTGACGCCGCACAGGAACCGGTAAAAGGTTTTACCGTCAATACACATGACGGCAAAGAGGTGAGACGCGTAGCGTTCAACTACACAAAATACAACAGCAAAACAAAGCACGATATTGCGCTGTTGAAGAAAGTGACAATAAGTTCCGACGGTAAAGAAATAGACGGCGCTACGTTTGAGTATTACGACGCCGGTTCATATATGGGTAACCGTGACATTTTCGGATACAACAATTATCGGGAGGGCAAGACCTATCCTACCGAAAGCATTCTTGATGTAAAAATTCCCGAAGAGCCACGTGACTCTATCGGACATATTATTTTGCCGGGAGATTTAGGTGGGCTTATAACAGACGAAGATACAGTTATTGGCAAACGAACCACTCCTCAACGGGCAAATATTGTGATTTCAGAGTACCGGCTACCTGATTTCGACGCCTTGCAGTCAAAGTCGTTGAAATCATTCACCACGTATGCCGGAGCTACAACGGAATTCACTTACGAGGTAAACAAGGCCGCGCAGAAGTTCAAATTCGACGGCACGGAATATGATATTGCCCCCGGGCTAAGGATAAAACGGGAGCAAACTACCGACCACACCACAGGCAATATCCGTGTCAGGGAGTACACCTATTCAGGTGGTGTCTCAACAATCGACTTCAGCAAAATCAGTCTTTCTTCCTTCATCGGAATCTCAGGCTACAGGGGGGTGGTGTATGACGGGTCATTATTAGTCACACAGGTATACTGCACCACCGGTGCGACACTGTCTACATCAAGTCTTATTCCCGGAGACATCATGGAGGATGCCATAGTATATTATAGCAATGTACGGGAGACTGTTACAGGTACGGGGCTTAATTGTCCCGTCACAATCGATTATGACTTTGACACGGCAAACGTGGAATCGAAATATGTGATTGCCGGAAAGAATGGATTGTCGGAAACACAAAGTAAGGATATACGTTTCTGCGGGACAAACATAATGCCAAACATCAATTTTTCATTAAATCAGGCTTATAGTGCTATTCTGTCACCAAAATTTATCGGGGGATATTTCAGGCAGGCACTCAAAGAGAGGGCTCTCCTGACAAAAAAGACCGAATGGGTCACAGACAGTTGCGGCGCACTGCTGTCGCCTTTGCGCATTACTGACTATAAATATTCGTCGGAGGATGAAAATGTATATACAACCGGATACTACAGCACGCCTTTGGTACGCACCGTCGACTCCCCGTTTTTAGGAGATCCGGGAGAAGATTACCAATCAGTTGACGATTTCAATTATTTCCCTGTCACGGTCGCGACCTGCAAGACATGGTGCGACAGCGTACGGACTACGGAATATGACCGTTACGGCAATTCGCGCACTGTCGTCACGGCTTACGAATACGATGACCGGCTCTATCATCGCGGCGGCAGTATACTTGACACTGACAGTTCGCGCGTGGTGCATCCCGACGGACTGACTGCAATATCGGGTCGCTACAGCCTCATCAGCAGGATAAGCAAATCGTGCGGAGGCGATGTGTATTCGACCGATTATCAGTATTCGTGCAATGCTCCGAGGGGACTGCTCGCACAGGCTACCGCACGCGGACGCATATCGATGCCGGTCAAAGAGATTTACCGACACGGAGCGTTCATGCTCGAAAAGCGCTATAATTATGCCGATTTCGGGGCTGGAAGCGGCGGATTGCAGCTGTCGTCGCTGGTATGTGCCGCGCAGGGTTCCGTCCTTACCGACTCCGTGAGTATAACCGGTTATGACCGTTACGGCAATCCGACAGCGACAACCGGATTTAACGGACGTAAGAACAGCTACAGATGGGGCGGCTCGGGGACATTCCTGGAGCAGGTCACCGCTGACGGGAATTTCACCACTAAATATGAATACTCTCCCCTTGTGGGATATACACGGATAGAGTCACCCTCCGGCTTGGTGACCGGCTACGGATATAGCGCCGGAAGACTTGTTTCCGTGACTTCTGCCGGGGAAAATGTAACATCCTACAGTTACAGCCAGTATGGCACCGACAATATCAACAAGATCGAGACATCGCATACCGGAGCAAACGGCAACACGGTTACCGATATTGTGCGTTTCGATGCTTTCGGCAACAAGGTGCTTGAGGGTAAAACCGGAGGAAGTTCTATTATCAATATCACGAAATATGACATCTTGGGGCGTAAACTGAGTGAATATCTTCCGGTAGGCTGCGACAATCCCGACAGCGATCCGGATTGGATTGCGGCGGGTGTTGCAGCGGCTTACGACGGTGACAGCGAAGCTATGCGGCGGTACGGATACATGCCGGGGAATGACGACCGTGTGCGTACCGTCACTATCGGCGGAGAGGAATTCGCCGCACACCCTGTGCGGTCGGAGTACCGTTTTAACGCAGGCGCCGACGGCGACGCGCTGTACCGCTGCCTCAAATACCGTGTGAATGGCAATTCGCTTGTCTGCGACGGGTATTACGCGAAAGGTACGCTGGCTATTGCCGAAACGACTGACGGCGACGGGCGCCGGACGCTCGCTTTCACCGATTTTACGGGGAAGGTGGTGCTGTCGCGCGCGGTGACTGGCGGGGCGAATGCCGACACTTATTCCGTTTATAACGATGCGGGGGATCTTGCGTTGGTGCTTCAGCCACTTGCTTCGTCGGTCCTTACCGCCGAAGGGACGGCCTACGATATTTCTTCCGACGCCACCTTGCGCGGTTATGCCGACTGGTACAGATATGACGACCGGCTGCTGCTCACCGAACGGCGCATGGCGGGAACGGAGCCTGTAATATACCGCCATGATGCGGCGGGGCGGCTGATTTTCACCCAGGACGGGGAGCAGCGCGCCCGCGGTGTCACCGGGTTTGCATTCGACGACCCGTATGGCCGGCGAGCCATCGAGGGGGAAGTTTTGGCTACGGCGCAACTGATGGACGGTGTCAGGAATATACGCCCGTACGCTATGCGTACGCAGACTTTGTCGGGTCGCCATGCCGGTTACGGCGTAAGCCTGTCGCTGACGCAAGCCGTCGTTGACAAAGCGTACTATTACGATGACTATGGGTTCCGTTCGGAGGCGTGCTGTGCGGGGATTGACTCGGTGCTGTCGGCGAGGCCGCTGACTGTGATGCGGGGCAATAACCGCAGGCTGCTTACCGCGACGTTGTCAAGGGTTAACTCGGCGGCCGATTTCGACGGGTCGGTTACCGTCGGCGGGACGGCTGGGAATTATATCGCCGAGGCGTTCGGCTATGACAGCAGGGAACGTGTGGCCGAGAGCGTCAGCGTCGATGCGCAGGGGGTTACTGTCAGGGAGAATGTAACTTACTCGTCGTCAGGGTTGCCGATGTCGTCGGTGACGCAACGGTTCGCGCCTGACGGCTCGGTGGAGAAACTTGCGTTTGCCTACACTTATGATGATTTCGAGAGGCAGACTTCGGTTACTACTTCGGTCAATGACGTGGGGATGGCAAAAAGCATTACCGTATACGACGGCATCGGGCGCACCTCGTCGGTGATACTTCGCGATTTGCGCGGGGAAAACACCGAGACTGTCAGTTACACCTACATAACCAACGGCGCGGTCAAATCGATTGCGACGGCGTCAGGCTCAATGGACATGACGCTGAAATATGCCTCGGGCACTGTCCCGTCGTATTCGGGAAACATCTCCGCTATGGAATGGAAGGGTGCGGACAGGGTGCAACGCTCCTACGTCTACAGTTACGACGGGCTAAACCGGCTTGTATCGGCGCAATATGCCGAGAGCGGGAGGACAAAACGGAGTTATATATTACAACTGTCCGCTCCCGATTTTTCTTGTTCGTATGAATATAACCTTAATGGCAATCCCACTTCAATTGTCAGGAAAGGCCTTAGGGTTGCATTAGG
>OFGJ01000077.1_pt1 | contig 90887 bp, 92 predicted proteins | sample 1521731 | NCBI WGS metagenome assembly OFGJ01 (sample SAMEA3504126, study PRJEB24116) | mouse gut metagenome | biome: mouse gut; feature: mouse-associated habitat; material: faeces | place: Denmark | collected 2011 | reverse complement strand
TGTAACTATAAATTCCTTGATTTTTTAAGGAAAATCACTTGACAATATAGGGAGGTACATAAAAATCAGATACGGTCTGGGGATGTGATGGATAAAGAAACAAAAGATAAATTTCTCAGGGAATTGGTAGAAGAGGGCTATGAAAAACTTTATATTTTTATAAGCAGAGGGAATGGTGATAAAGATCTGGTGGATGATGTGGTACAGGAAACTTTTCTGGAAGCATACAGAAAAGCGGAGATTCTGATGGATCATGAGAATCCAATGGGATGGTTATATCTTACAGCTAAGAATAAGCTGATGAAACTACAATCCAGGAAGAAGAGTATGTATTCTCTGGATGACACAAAATATTTTCATTTCAAGGCAAGAGAGATAAAAGAATTTAAATACGGAGAAATTGAATTGGCGGAGACGATCAGGAATTCTGTCAGCGAAAAGGAATATGAGATGCTGCGTGATTATTATCTGAACGGATACTCCTCAGAGGAGGTGGCAGAAAAATACGGTGTGGATAAAGGCAGCATCAGGATGAGAATGAGCAGATTGAAAAAGAGATTGCGGGAGGAGCTTATCGTAGGCTGGCTGATTTTCTTTGTACTCTGTTTCAGAGCGGTACTGTGAAAGAAAACCGGAATTCTGATCCGTTATGTAAGAGTGAGGAATTTTTATGGTTGGCAATAAAAGAGTTTTAATAGATGAGCTGGAAAAACAACTTTTATGGTATAGAGAAGAAGCAACTGAAGAGGAGTTTGATCCGGATGCGGTGGATGCGATCTGTACCATGCTGCAAAAACTTTCACCGACAGGAGAACCTCATAAGAAAAAGGAGGAAGTTTTTGAAAATATAATGAATCGGGTTCGTCTGGAAGAGCGAAAAACGGCTAAGTTCGGGGAGGTAAGGCGTTTTGAGGAGAATCCGAAGGAAAGCAGCGTAGGCGGTGAAAGAAGATTGAATGGGAAGAAAATGTATTATTTCCTTCTCAGAAAGAGAGGACTGCGGGCAGCAATGGTTTTTATTGCAGTTGCCGGAATTTTCTTTTCTTTGGATAGAGTAATTTATGCAAGAGAGAACAAGTCACTGTTTACGATGATTTTGGAACAGGTCGGATGGTTGGAGATTGAGAAGGAAGAGGGAATGGAAAGGCTGGGAATGGATGCGGGGGGGAAGCAAGAGGATTTCTTTAACTCTTGGGCAGATTTATCCAGTGATTTGAAAAAGAAAATTGTCGTGCCACAATATATACCAGAGGGTTATTCACTTTATGGAATAAGATTGTGGAATTTTGATAACCGAAAAAATATTCAAACTAATTATTATGATCGGGGAAATGGTCATATACTGGTTGAAATTACTTTATGGGAAGATGGAGTAGACCACTACAGAGAAAATGTGTCAGATGAAAATATATATGCGTTGCTTCCTGAGTATTCTGATGAAAATACATTATATTATAAGTACGAGGATGAATATATTTGTATGGTGTTTATGGAAAACAGTTTTTATAGAATCAGCGGAAATATTTCGTTGGCGGAGATTGTTAAAATGAGAGAGGGATTAGGAGATGTAAAATAAATGCAAGAAAAATGTTACATTTAGTAATAAAATGCAATAACATAAATCAAGATAAAAATAGTTACACAAGGTGATGAATTAATTCACTTATAGGTACAAAAGAAAAGAGGTTAGAAAATGAAGGTAAGAGTAAAAAGATTAGTTGCTATTTTATGTGGTATTGTAATGCTGTTTAATAGTGGTATAGGACTGGTTTCTCATGCGGAGGAGATACTTAAGGCGTGGGAGGTTAATGAATATCAGGAACCTGTCGGGGATAATGTGGAACATGGTATCTATGATATTCCTGATTTTAGTGGAGCAAAGGCAGCAACACTGACCGGCTGCTCGATTGGTATCTCGGTAAATGCAGAGGGGGTGAGAGGATCAATTAAAACCGGTTCCACAGTACAGGCCAGTGAGATTGGTATCAGAGATATCAGGCTGGAAAAATATGTAGATGGTAAGTGGGTTTTAGTTGGATCACATCCTGGTGGGTTCAGAAATAATAATGATGTATATGCTATGGAGGTTTCAACCAGTTCCGCAGAAAAAGGGGTGGAGTATCGTCTCAGTTGTTATCATTATGCTTACCTGGAGGGTGAAAAACATGAGGTGTTTAATCAGACAAAAGGGGTAAGTTATAATCATTAAGGGATACTGTAAAACAGGCCAAAAATAAGTGGCAGGAAGTATAAACAGGTAACGAAAGTATAAATTAAGTAACAGTAGGAAGTAAGACTATAAGCAGAATGATTGATCACGTTTATGTATATTGTAATAAGTATTCTATGCGGCGCCTTCCGGCGCCGTTTTAAGATAGGGCAGTCCACTGGCAGATATAGTATTCTGCACAAAAATATTAGAATATGAAAATTGTTTTTGCACAAATACACCAAAAACAACATTGGAAAGAAAAGATAGATGAAATTCACACCATAATAGGATAAACTATAAAGAAGCGAGTGTTTGTCAGAAAGATACGAAAGGATGGAATCAACATGTCAGAAGTGAAGATCATGCTTGGGAATGAAGCGATCGCCCGGGGCGCTTACGAGGCGGGAGTAAAGGTATCCGCGGCTTATCCGGGGACGCCCAGTACGGAGATCAGTGAGAATATTGTGAAATATAAGGAAGATATTTACGCGGAGTGGTCGCCCAATGAAAAGGTGGCGGCGGAAGTTGCCATCGGGGCTTCGATCAGCGGGGTGCGCGCCATGTGTTCCATGAAACATGTGGGGGTGAACGTGGCCAGCGATCCGCTCTATACGGCCTCCTACGCGGGAGTGAACGGCGGACTTGTGCTGGTGGCGGCGGACGATCCGGGGTTATACAGCTCCCAGAATGAACAGGATACGAGGTGCGTGGCAAGAGCGGCGCAGGTGCCGGTTTTGGAGCCCTCGGATTCCCAGGAGGCGAAGGATTTTACAAAACTTGCCTTTACGCTGAGCGAAGAATATGACACACCTGTCATTGTCAGGACGACGACCCGTCTGTCGCACTCTCAGGGGGCGGTGACAATAGAAGAGAGAGCGGAGCCGGAAGATAAACCCTATGAAAAAAATCCGGCAAAATATGTGATGATGCCGGCCAATGCGAAAGGGCGCCATGTGTATGTGGAAGAGCGCATGAACAGGATGGCGCAGGATGGCTGTCAGATGGAGATCAACCGGGCGGAGTACCGCGATACGGCCATCGGCTTTGTGGCCAGCGGCATCGCGTACCAGTATGTCAGAGAGGCCTGCCCGGAGGCGTCTGTATTAAAGCTGGGGCTGGTGTATCCGCTGCCACGGAAGCTGATCGAGGAGTTTGCCGGCAAAGTGGACCGCCTGATCATCTTTGAAGAGCTGGAGCCTGTCTATGAGGAACAGATCAGATCCTGGGGGATCCCCTGCGAGGGAAAGGAACTGTTTACAAGGCAGGGGGAATACAGCGCGAACATGCTGCGGGAGGTGATCCTTCATGAGAAGCAGGAAAGAAGGGAGGCGGCGAAGGTGCCGAACCGTCCGCCGATTTTGTGCCCGGGCTGTCCTCACAGGAGTACCTTCTGGATCTTAAATAAACTGAAAATTCATGCGGCCGGGGATATTGGCTGCTACACCTTAGGGGCGGTGCCGCCGCTTCATGTGATCGAAACGACGATCTGTATGGGGGCAAGTATCTCCACGCTCCATGGGATGGAAAAGGCGAAAGGAAAGGATTACATAAAAAACTGGGTAGCCGTGATCGGGGATTCCACATTTATGCATACGGGCGTCAACTCCCTGATGAATATGGTCTACAATCAGGGGACGGGAACAGTGCTGATTCTGGACAATTCCACCACCGGCATGACCGGTCATCAGGACCATGCGGCCACAGGAAAAACGCTGCAGGGCGATGTGGTGCCTGCCATCAGTATTTATCATCTCTGTAAATCCATGGGCATTGAGCATGTGACGGAGGTGAACGCCTTTGATGTGGACATGCTGGAAAGGACTATCAAAGAGGAAGTGGCTAGGGACGCAGTATCCGTGATTATCGTGACAGCGCCCTGCGCCCTGTTAAAAGGACAGAAGTTCCCGAATAAATGCGTGGCGATTTCGGAGAAATGTAAAAAGTGCGGCGCATGCCTTAAGCCCGGCTGTCCTGCCCTGACAAAGAAGGAAGACGGCACGGTACAGATCGACGCTTCCATGTGCAACGGATGCGGACTGTGCGCACAGCTTTGTAAATTCGGGGCGATTGAAGTGAGAGAAAAGTAACGATATATAGAATGAAAGCGGGAGAATATTATGACGAAAAATATTATGATCGTCGGCGTGGGCGGGCAGGGAACGCTGCTCACCAGCCGGATATTAGGCGGTATTATGGTGGAAGGCGGTTATCAGGTAAAGCTTTCCGAGGTACACGGCATGGCTCAGCGGGGCGGTAGCGTGGTGACCTTTGTGCGCTATGGCGAGGAGGTGGCGGAGCCCATCGTGGAGGAAGGACAGGCAGATATTCTGATCGCCTTTGAGAGACTGGAAGCTCTGCGCTATGCCCATTTTCTGAAAAAAGACGGCGTGATCATCGCGAATGATCAGCGGATCGATCCCATGCCCGTGGTGATGGGAGCCGCGGAATATCCCGAAAACATTCTGGAGGATCTGGGGAAAACGTACAGGATCTATCGGATCGATGCACAGAAGAAAGCGCTGGAGCTGGGAAACAGCAGAGTGTTTAACATTATCGTGCTGGGACTTGCGGCAAGGCATATGAACTTTACGAAAAAGCAGTGGCTTACTGTGATAGAAAAGACCGTGCCGCCGAAAACAGTGGAGATTAACCGGAAGGCGTTTCTGGTTGGATACGGAGAGTAGAATACCTGTACAGATCAGAAAATTTGCAGTATGAGTACTGCAGAGCGGACAAAAAAGCCTGCATGGAACAGAGTGCGGTTGGGCATACAGGAAGCCTGTGCAGAATATACAGATGACGGAAAGGATAATTGACATAAATGATCATAGATTTTCACACCCACACATTTCCGGAAAAGATTGCGAAGGCAAGCATCGAAAGCCTGTCGAAATGTTCGGGAATCACGCCCCATACGGACGGCACGGCGGATGGCCTGCGGCGGAGCATGGAGGAGGCCTGTGTGGATCTGTCCGTGATCCTGCCTGTGGTGACAAGACCGGCACAGTTTGAGACGGTAAATAGAGTGGCGGCAAGGATCTGTGAGGCAGGAGGCGGCCTGCTCTCCTTCGGCGGCATTCACCCGGACTGTTCGGATATCAGACAGAAAATACGGGAGATCAAAGCCCTCGGCTTAAAGGGGATCAAGATCCATCCGGCCTATCAGGAAGTTTACATGGATGACATCCGTTATCTGCGGATTTTGGATGCGGCCACGGAACAGGGGCTGATTATCTCGGTGCATGCCGGGGTGGACATCGGACTGCCGGAGCCGGTTTATGCGGCGGTGGAGAAGATACTGTATGCGGTCAGAGAGACAAAACCGGAAAAACTGGTGTTGGCGCATCTCGGCGGCTGGAAAGAATGGGATGCGGTGGAGGAGCTGATCGCAGGGGAAAAGGTTTATCTCGACACGGCGTTTCTGGAGGACTATATCAGTGACGAACAGCTTTTGCGCATTATCCGCAGACACGGCGCGGAAAGGATCCTGTTCGGTACGGACTGTCCCTGGTCGGGACAGCGGGAGAGCATCGAGAGGTTTAAAAAGCTGTCCCTCACGGAGGAGGAGCGGACACTGATCTTTTCGGGGAACGCAGAGAGACTGTTTGGACTGAAATGAGAATGGACAGGAAGGAAACGCCAATGGTCCGGGAGGTTGAAAAGGAAAGATACGTATCTGGATTACCAGGAACGCAGGAAGCATGCAGAGGTATAAAATGATGGTCTGCCCGGATGGTAATAATAAAATATGAATGAATGGATGATTTTCCTTGGGATCGCCCTGTGCGCCGTTTTCCTTGTGGGACTGCAGGGGCGGCGGGAAGCAAAAAGGCAGAGAGCATATGCGCAAAAACTGATCAGAGAAGAATATGGGACTGCCCCGATGAAGAACAGCGCCAGGGATGAGGCCGCTGTGGAGGGCAGTTATCTCCATGCACAAAAAGAGTTCTTTCTGGACGATATCACCTGGAACGATCTGGATATGGACCGTGTGTTCCGACGGGTAAATTACGCCAGATGTTCCGCCGGGGCGGGGGAACTCTACAGGATCCTGCGCTGTCCGGTGATGGAGGAGGAGACGTTAAAGGAGCGGGATATTCTGGCGCAGAGCATGGCAGAGATAAGTTCGCTCAGAGAACAGCTTTCCATGGCGCTCCATGAGATCGGTTTTACCGGAAAGTATGCGCTGGAAGAATATCTGGATTATCTGGACAATCTGGGGGAGAGAAACAACTATAGACATATTCTGTTTGATCTTCTGTATGTTCCGGCTGTCGGCCTTCTGTTTTTGCAGCCGGCATTTGGCATAACGCTGTTGTTTCTGGCCCTGATCGTCAATATTACAACCTATTATAAGGAGAAGGCGGAGATTACTCCCTATCTGATCAGTTTTGCCTATATTCTGCGCATGATACGGGGTGCGGAGAACATAGGCGGAATCTTAACCAGAGCCGGGCGGAGCGGCGTTTTAAAAACAGGTGTGCCCGGAACAGAGGAGGTTTTTGCAAATTATCAGAAGATCCTGGATCAGGGGATCAGGGAGTTGGGGAGTTTTAAGAGATTTTCCGGGGCGGCCATGTCCATGTCCAATCCTGCGGGCGGATCAGGGCCTCTTGATATCCTGTTTGATTATCTGAAGATGGCGCTGCATCTGGATCTGATGAAATTCAATCAGATGTTACAGGTCGTCAGACAGAAGGACGCCGTGATAAGGAAGTTTGTTTCTGCGGTGGGAACGTTGGATGCCTGCATCTGTATCGCCTATTTCAGAGCCTCTCTGGAACAGTATTGCAGGCCGGAGAGGGACAGAGCGTATGGAATTTTGGCGGAGGAACTGTACCATCCTCTGTTGGAAGCGCCTGTCAAAAACAGTATTGACACGGGAAAAGGGGTGCTGATCACAGGTTCCAATGCCTCGGGAAAGTCCACGTTTTTAAAGACGGTAGCGCTTGGCGCGGTACTTGCACAGACGCTTTATACAGTGCCGGGGAGGAGGTTTTCGGCGCCTTTTTACCGGGTGATGAGTTCCATGGCGCTGCGGGATGATCTGATCGGCGGCGACAGTTACTTTATGGTGGAGATCAAGTCGTTAAAGCGGATTCTGGATGCCCGCGAGGAGATGGCCGGGGAGGAAAAGGGCAGTTTTTCGACCGGTATGCGGGAGGAAGGAAGCGGTGGGATGGAGAGGGCTGTCAGAGAAAACGCCGCGCCGCCGGTGTTATGTTTTGTGGATGAAGTGCTGCGGGGCACGAACACCGTGGAGCGGATCGCAGCATCCAGCAGAATTTTGCAGTCGCTGACCGGAAAAGGGGTGTTGTGCTTTGCGGCCACGCATGATATAGAACTGACGCATTTGCTGGAAAATACTTTTGAGAATTATCATTTTGAGGAGACCATAGAAGAGGGCGACATCAACTTTAATTATCTGCTGAAAAAGGGCAGAGCGCAGTCGAGGAATGCCATCAGACTGCTTCAGGTGATGGGATATGACAGTAATGTCATAAAAGAGGCAGAAGATATGGCGGGACGGTTTCTGGAAACCGGGAAGTGGGAAATGTAAGGAAGTACGGACAGGAAAGTATAAAACGGAATAACCTGCGCAGAAAATGTGAGACGCGTACAGAGAATGCAGGAATTGTTGTGAAAGATATGGGAGCAGTGAGATGAAAGTAACAATTTATACGGACGGTGCGGCCAGAGGAAATCCGGACGGACCGGGCGGGTACGGTGCGGTGGTGCAATTCGTGGACACGAAGGGGACGCTGCATGAAAGAGAGTACAGTGCCGGCTATAAAAAAACAACGAACAACCGCATGGAACTGATGGCGGCTATCGCAGGGCTGGAAGCGTTAATAAAGCCCTGTCAGGTGGAGCTTGTTTCGGATTCCAAATATCTGGTGGACGCATTTCAGAAAGACTGGATAAACGGCTGGCAGAAGAAAAACTGGAAAAAAGCGGATGGCGGCGCTGTGAAAAATGTGGATCTGTGGAAGCGGCTGTTGGCGGCCATGAAACCCCACCAGGTACAGTTTGTCTGGGTGAAGGGGCATGACGGCCATCCGGAGAATGAGCGCTGTGACCGGCTGGCCACTGCCGCGGCGGACGGTGAGGATCTGCTTGAAGATACAGGGGCCTTTTCCACACAGGAGGAAACAGTGGAAAAAAAGTGAGAGGATAATTGGAATAAAGAGTACAAACGGAAATAATTTAAAACTGAAAAAGATCCCGGTGTAAGAGGAGAACCTCTTATGCCGGGATCTTTGTATGTCCGGAAATTGATTCACAGGAATGCAGCGTTGTACGGTTGACTTGTGGAGGGATATATAATAAAAATATCATCAACAGGCAGAAATATCAGACCTGGGAAGAAGAAACAGACACAGACAGTAAAGGACAGGATGAAGGAGGAACAGGATATGGCATACCGGATCACAGACGAAGCGGTGGACAGCTACCGGGAGCATTTGGAGCGGGAGGAGTATGAGAGGGGAACGATAGAAAAGTATCTGCGGGATATCAGGACTTTCAGGGTATGGCTGGAAAAAGAGAGAAGTGCTGGGGAGGCCCCCGTGGAGAAAGCGGCGGCATCGGGCTGGAAGGGCAGCCTTGTGGAAAAGGGGTATGCGCCGGTGACGATCAACGCGATGCTTTCGTCCCTGAACGGATTTTTCGGGTATCAGGGGTGGCAGGAGTGCCGGGTAAAGTTTTTAAAGATCCAGAGACGTATCTTCCGGGATGAGGAGAGGGAACTGACCAGGGCTGAATATGCCCGTCTGCTGGAAACAGCCGCAAAAGAGGGAAATCCGCGTCTTGCGCTGCTGCTGGAGACGATCTGCGGGACGGGGATCCGGGTGTCTGAGGTCCGCTACATTACGGTGGAGGCGGTGAAAAGGAGGAGAGCGGATATCTCCTTAAAGGGAAAGATCCGTACGATCCTGCTGACGGGGAAGCTGTGTAAAAAACTGATGGACTATGCCAAGAAGCAGAAGATCCGGTCGGGAGAGATCTTCATTACAAGGAGTGGAAAGAGTCTGGAAAGACGTCAGATCTGGGGAGAGATGAAGAAACTGTGTGAGAAGGCCGGGGTTTCACCGGGGAAGGTATTTCCGCACAATCTGCGGCATCTGTTTGCGCGGACGTTTTATAAAATATGTAAGGACATCGTGGAGCTTGCAGATGTACTGGGACACAGCAGTATAGAGACAACGAGGATCTATCTGATCTCGACGGGGGAATCCCATGCGAGGACGCTGGAGAGGCTGAGGCTGGTCAGCTGAGAGGGAGGAAAGGTTATGGATATGACAAAATCATCATTTTGTCATATGCAAAAGGCGGAAAAACGTTTTCCAGACTGAGTTTCCACCCAATTGTTACATTTTAATAGATATTTTAATAATATTTTATGACTCGGACAGAAAAAAATCAACCGTAAATTTTGTATTTTTTTATTACAATTCTGTTCCGTTTTCAGGTAAAGTGCATTCTCCTATCCCACAAAATCAATAAAATGATGATTTTGTTGATAACAGGGATAAATAAGAGAGGGAATGTGTTATGAGAAAACAGTTGAAACGGCAGTGGAAGAAGTTGGCGAAGCGGAGTACAGCATACTTTTTGGTATTTGCGATGGTGGTTTCGGTGTTTTCAGTGAACATGGAAACGGGGCATGCGAAAGAGTATCCGGAGGTAAAGAGCGCGGGCACGGAGGATAGTTCCCAGGTATTTATTGAGGGCGGAGTCGTCATGGAGGAAGCAGGGAAGGGAACCGATGCGGATGGAAGCGGCAGTACGGGAACCGGAGCAGCCAGTGGGGATGTGACGTCAGAAACGGCTGCAGGTACAGGGGGAAGTGGCGGTGAAGAAAGCGGTGCGGCCGGAAGTGATGGTACAGAAACCGGTACAGAGGGAAGCAACGGCCAGGGAACGGACGGGGCAGGAAACGCTGCGGAAGGAACGGGAAGTGACGGTGAAGGTACTGATGCAGGCGGAAACGGCGGAGAAAGTACAGGAACCGGCACGGATGGAAGCGGGACCGGCAGCGACGATACAGAACCGGGAGAGAACGGCAGCGGAACTGATGAGGGTAATAGCACAGGAGGAACCGAAAACGGGGAACCTGCAGATGGCAGCAGCGATTCGGAAGCCCCGGATGACAGCGCTATACAGAATCCGGATGAAATAACTCAGGAGACGCCCCTGGACGTGTCGGCTAATGATCTGCTGGAAGAGGAGATTCCGCCCTTCGAGATCATGGATCTGGATGCATATGGCTCTATGAGAAATATGCTTTACGCCTATGCCCTGACATATGCAGAAAAGGGAAGCTTACAGGATCAGATCAACCAGGCGGTGAAGGACGGCCAGTCGGAGTGCACCCTTGATCTGACAGAGGATACAGCGGAAAACCTTGTGATTCTGGACGATATCAAAGTGACTCTGAATCTGAATGGGTATACCTTATATCCGTCTGTTCGCATCTATAATGGAAGCATGAGCCTGATCACAGTCTACGGTGAACTGGTGTTAAACGGAGATGGCGGTCTTGCTCCCGGCGGCATGGAGGATGTGCGCGGCATCACGGTGGGTGATGGCGGCCACCTTACCATGAATGGCAGTACCATAAAAGATTTTAATGTGGAACGCAATGGTGCAGGTGTTCTTGTGGAGAACAAGGGAACCTGTGTAATAAATGGTGGTTCTTTTACAGGTAATACGGCAAAATATTACGGCGGCGGTCTGTTTGCCTATGATGCGGCAGGCACCACGCTTGCAGGCGGTACATGGGAGAATAACCATGCGGAGTGCGGCGGCGGTATCGCTTTCAATAAGGCATCTGATGATCATTTCAGTTATAGAAATCTGACAGTAAGGAACAATACCGCCAGTGAAAAAGGCGGCGGTATTTATACGGAGAACGCCGCAAAGGGAGTCACACTGGAAAATGTAACAGTAGAAGGAAATACGGCGAAGATCGGCGGCGGCATGTATTTTGTAAACAGTGCAGAGATGAACATGCCTGAGAATGGCAATGCAGTAATAAAGGGAAACCATGCTACTGCAGGAAGCGGCGGCGGTATCTGGCTGGGACAGGGTTCCCGGTTTACCATGACTGCCGGCAATAAAATCACGGGAAACACTGCGGACAGCGTGAAGGGAGCAGCCGGCGGCGGTATCTATCTGTATCGAAGCAGCATATTTACCATGACCGGCGGCGAGATCAGCGGAAACCATGCGCTGACAAGCGGCGGCGGTGTTGCGGTTGCCAGTGAGAACAATTACCGAAGCAGTTTTACTATGAGCGGCGGTACTGTGAAGGAAAACAGCCTGGGACAGGAAGATATTGTGCAGACCGGACTTTACGGCGGCGGTATTTATGTTGGCAGCTATTCGGAGGAGGTCAGGATTTCCGGGGAGGCGGAGATTACAGCGAACAGTGGCGCCAGTCAGGGCGGCGGCGTCCATATTGCAGGAAGCGGGAAAGGATTTTTCCTGGAGGGAGGCAGGATCTTTGAGAACAGTGTGGATGTAAATAATCTGGAATCTCACGGCGGTGGTATTTACTGCAGCACGGTCACTACCATATCTGACGGCGAGATCTATGGAAATACAGCCAAATATGACGGCGGTGGTGCGAAACTGGGGACTGTTACCATGACCGGTGGTAAGATATATGGTAATACGTGCGGGCGTGATGGCGGCGGCGTAAGGAGCGGGGCCTTTACGATGTCTGATGCGGCAGTGATCTGTGAAAATACCAGCAGTAATAGCGGCGGCGGTATTTATTCATCAGCTTTTACCATGGAAGAAGGAGCTGAGATATACGGAAATAAAAGCAGAAGCAATGGCGGTGGCATTGCGGTGGATGGGTTTGTGACAATAAACGGTGGAGTTATATATGATAATACTGCCAGTCAGGGCGGCGGTATCTTTAACTGGAGAGGTTTTCGGATCACAGGCGGCAGTATCCATGGTAATACGGCATCCGGGCGTGGCGGTGGTATTGCCACGGACTATGGTTACAGATGTTATATGACAGGCGGTTCGATCCGGGATAACAGATCTGCGGCAAGTGGCGGCGGTATCTCTATTTACCGTGGCTGCCTGGAGATGAGCGGTGGAGAGGTCACCGGAAATAAAAGTACCGCAGGCAGCGGCGGCGGTATCTATGCTTACAGTATATGGAATGTATGGAGAGGCGAATGCGGCGGTGAGCGCCTGAAAATATCCGGGACTGCAAAAATCACCGGCAATACGGCCGGGAATAGCGGCGGCGGCGTCGGTGCGGAATGGGGAAGCGTGACTATTTCCGGTGGTGAGATTACCGGCAATACAGCCCTGGGTACAGGGACTAATACGGGCTATGGCGGCGGCGTCTGTGCATTCTCCTCCGTCACAAAGTTTGAAGTGATGGGCGGTATTATCAAAGATAACACGGCGAGACGAAAAGGAACGGATATTTACGGGACTTGCGCTTACCGCTATGATGGCAATGTTTATAAAGAAAGAATGGAGATTGCAGTCTGTGCGGCAAATGAGATGGGAGGAGGCTCTTCGGACAGTTATTGGATGGATGAAAATGGGACAGGAGCTGATAGGGTGCTGACGGGTTCCATTGACAATGGGGAATTCCTCAAAGAGATTCATGTGATAACGAAGGAAGATGGAACAAAGGGCGAGGATGGGGCCAGCCAGAAATTGAGCGAGACCTATGCCTATACTTTCTATGAGAAACAGGAGGGGATCGCGCAGGTTGACGAGGTGCTCTATCCTTCCGTGCAGGCGGCGGTAACTGCCCTTGAAAACAGCGAAGAGAAAGCGGCGGATAAAGTGATAACCATGCTGAAAGATAACCGCGAGACCGTGGTGATCCCGGCGGGTGTTACGGTAACGCTGGAATTAGACGGGCATGCACTGAAGGGAGAACTTGGCAGTGTTATTGAAGTGCAGGAAGGCGCAAAGCTGACGGTTCGGGACAGCAGTGAAGAGGGAACCGGTGCGATCCGGGAGGGAAAAGGAAAGTCAATTCTCTGCTATGACGGGAAGACTACCAGCACTTTTGGCGGTGGCATGTACATAGCCGGGGAAGTGATCCTTGAAAACGGCGCGGTAAAGAATAATGAGGCAACCTACGGTGGTGGTATCTATCTGAGCAAACATGGTGCCCTGACGATGAAGGACGGCCTTGTGACGGAAAACACAGGGCGTGGGGTGACGGTATACGATTACCGTGAGCTTGGTGGCTCAAAGGATGCGGATGCCAGGTTTGTGCTGCTGGGCGGACAGATCAGCAAAAACAACGGAGGTATATCTACATATAATAATACTGCTTCAAACATTGAGATTCTTATGGAAGGTGGAGTGATCTCAGATCACAATAACTCAGGAGCAGATGGAGCAGGTATCTGGATGAGCAGAGGTCTGTTCAGAATGACCGGTGGTGAGATCCGGGATAATACAGCGAACAGAGGGGCTATTTATGGAAATGCCGCAACGATTGAGATAACGGATGGAAAGATTATCAGGAATAGGGCTACCCATGGAAGCTGGGGCGGCGGTGCTCTCTGCTTTGAGAATTATTGTACCTGTAAGATTTCGGGAGATACGGTTATCGAAGAAAACACGGGTGTGAATGGCGGTGCACTTTATCTGTCAAACACTGCTTTTACGATGGAATCCGGCAAAATACAGGGCAATACGGCCACCGGTAACGGCGGTGCGCTCTGGGCAAATGGGTACAGCAAGATCACGCTGGCAGGAACAGCTGTGATTACAGACAACCATGCTTACGGTTTTGGCGGCGGCGTTTACTATAATACGACTGCGGGTGATAAGAATGCCTGGTTTAAACTGTCAGAGGATGCGGCTGTCTATGGAAATGAGACGGATATTCATCCAAGCGACCTCTATTTTGTGGCAAACAGCAATATTACAGAGCTTCCCGAGGTAGAAGATATGAGGACAGAAGGGGAAGATTATGTCTGCTGGTTTGATTACAGGTCCTATGAGCCCAAAAAGGCTGCCGATATCGTGGGGAAAAAGAACAGTGTTTATGATCTGGCGGCTTCTGCAGAGATACTGGAGACCGGAGAGATCTGGCAGATCCGGACCGGTGAGACAGATGAGGACGGAGAGGAGATCATAAAGAAATATTCATCTTTCGCGGCGGCAATCGCGGATGTGAGAACGATGACGCCTGTCAGTGGAAGAGATATTGTCATTGAACTGCTTGCAGAGGGCCACAGGGAAAGCGTTGAAATTCCTTATGGTTTAAAAGTCACGGTGGATCTGGGCGGTCATACGTTGATGCCTGTGAAATCAGACTATACTTTTTATGTGCGGAATGGGGCAGGCCTGACCGTGAAAAACGGGACGATCATGCCCGGTGAAGATATGGACATTTCCAGAGGTATCCGTGTGGCTGGCGGCGGTGATGAAAAGAATGTGTCTCTGCTGGCGGTGGAACATGTTACACTGGACGGTTTTCAGGGTAGTACCTACGGTGGCGGTATCTATGCAACCGGTTATTGGGGAATCGATCTGGATCATGTTACGATTAAGAACTGCTCTGTCACGGAGAGAGGCGGCGGCATTTATGCGAAACGTTCCGGGCAGAGATACGCATACGATTTTACGATGAAGAACAGCACAGTGACCGGGTGCAGTGCAAAAGAATATGGCGGCGGCGTTTCCGTGTATATTGAGAACAGTTATGACAATAAAAATTATGGTATTCGCCAGATCACCATGGAAAACTGTAAGATCACGGATAACAGGACAGGCGGCATCTATGGCGGCGGCGTATGTATTGAGACGCCAAACGGCGGATATATGCCTCTGAAAGTCACCATAACAGGAACGGAAATAAGCGGAAACCGTGCGAAATCCGGCGGTGGTCTGTTTATTAAAGATGTCCGTGAAACCGAGCTGGAAGATATGGAGATCAGCTATAATCAGACGTTTGGCGGTGGCGGCGGCGGCCTTTATATCTATGACAGCAGTATCAATATTCCGAAAAAAGCGTCGTTGACGAAGGTGAATATTCACCACAATACCACAAACGGCGGCGGCAGCGGGGGAGCCAGCATCGCCAGTGATAAAGTCACCATCAGAAATTCAGAATTTAATGATAACCAGGTATTAAGCTATAACGATGCAGGCGGCCTTTGGATAAATGGCGGGATTGAAATGTATGACAGCGAGATCTGCAGAAACAGTGCCAAAGATGTGGGCGGCTTCAGTATTTCGGAACAGAATTCGGGCAGGCCTGTGCATCTTAAGAATGTGCAGGTGCGGGATAACCATGCCCGCAATAATTACGGCGGAATTTATATGTATCAGCCGAACAATTATAACAGAGAATTTACCTTTGATCATTGTGAGATTACGGGAAATACAAGCAGCAATGGTAATGGCGGCGGTATTAACCTGAGATATATGGTGAAAAATAAAGTGAATCTGATCGGCACGGTAGTGTCCGGCAACAGTACTACCGGTCATGGTGGCGGTATCTACATGGATAACTGGGGGGCAAACGGGACGAATCTGGTGCTGGGACAGGATACCGTTATTGAGAATAATACGGCAGGCGGCAGCGGCGGCGGTATCTTTGCAGATGGAGCCTACAGCAACAGGCATACCGTATCGATCAGTGAGGGAGTATCTGTGCGGGGCAATACGGCAGGCGGCAGTGGCGGCGGCCTCTGGGCAAAGGTTGCGGATATTGAAATGACCGGCGGTGAAATTACGGGAAATACTGCGAACTATGGCGGCGGTATCTCTCTCAATTACTCTGGCTGGTGGACTGAAAACAATACGGTGTGGAATCACCGCAACGCCAGTCTTGAAATGACCGGTGGTAAGATCACCGGTAACGAAGCGCTCACAGACGGCGGTGGCCTGCATGTGGGTGCAGGCTGTGATGAAGGTATAGAAATATCCGGTGGTGAGATCACTGGAAACCATGCGGTGCGCTGGGGCGGTGGTGTGGCTCAGTCGTTAGACGCAACGCATTTCCAGCTGCTTCCGGGGGGGAAGATCTATGATAATTCGGCAGGTCTTGGTCAGGACGTGTACGGAAACTATGCGAATGGCAAAACTTCCAGACTGAGTCTGTTACCGGCGGCAGATATGTTTGATGCGACGGACGAAAGCCACAGAGGCATCGGCTGGTTCGATGAAAAGACCAGTGAGACGATCACCACGGAGATCAAGGGGAAACTTGCAAGATATTATGCCCTGACCCTGCTCTATGATAACGGTGAGACAGTCTGCATGATCGGCGAAACACCGTTTACTTCCGTACAGGCAGCGGTGAATGCCATTCAAAGTGGTGCGGTCACCCTGGAAGAAGGGGAGACTGCGGAGATCAGAATGGTAAAGGATTCCGTGGAGAATGTGGCGATTCCGGGAGAGATGACGGTGGTGCTTAACTTAAACGGTAAAACGTTGAGAGGACATTCCACGGCCATCTCCTGTCAGGGAAATCTGACCATTGTGGATGAAAAAGACCCGGGTGTCACAACTACAGGTACGATCACCGGTTTCGGTGTGGAGGCCGGCGGCGGTGTCCGTGTTCTTTCCGGCGGCCATGTGACGATGAAGAGCGGGCAGATCTCTGACTGTTATGGATCCACCGCAAATACCGGAGACAACAGCGGAGAAAAAGGCGGCGCGGCAGTCTGTGTGGAAGCAGGTACTTTTGTGCTGGAAGGAGGTTCACTGAACCATAACAGCGCGCCTTGCGGTTCTGCGGTGTTAGTGAGAAATGGTGCCGGCAGGTTCCAGATGCTGGGCGGTGTGATTGAAGAAAACACGGGAAATTACGGTGCGGTCTTTGTGAAGAGAGGTACGGCTCAGATCGCAGGCGGAAAGATCATAAAAAATACGGCGAAGAATAATGGCGGCGGCGTCTATATCAGCAGCGGCACATTGAATATTATCGGAAAGAAAGATAATACGGTTGAGATAAGTGACAACAGCGCCGGAGAACGGGGCGGTGGCATTTACATCAATGACGGCCGAGTAAGCCTGAAAAATGTGGATATTACAAGTAACAGGACAACAAATGCAAAGACCACGGATGTGACCATGTCTGCCGGCGGCGGTATTTACGCTAACGTGGGCAGACTGGATATCGGTGAAGGTACGACCATAATGAATAACAGTGCGGTGCGCGGCGGCGGCATCTACCAGCGAAGCACCAGCACGATCCATATGATTGACGGCGTGATCAGCAAGAACACCGCGCAGATGGGCGGCGGCGTAGCCCAGTATCCGAATGCGATATGTAAATTTCTGCTGATGGGAGGCGGCGTTTACGACAATCTTTCCAAACTGAGCGCTTCGGGTAATGATTTTTATTCCCGCTATGAGGGCACGGATCCTAATTATGGAAAGAACAGCGTGGTACCACAGCTGACTCTGATCAATGCAGCATCCATGGGGAATGAAAATTACAATGCATGGAAAGATGATGCCTATATCAAACAGAAAGGCGAGGAAGGCTATCAGAGATTAGGAGAGCTGATCGGGGAAGGACAGTATATTATAGCAGATATCACCATGTCCTACAATGTGGATCTTACGGCCGCTCACTATGAGACAGAGATCGCAAAAACAAATCTGCTGACGGATCTGGAAGTGGGCAGCGTGACGCTGACGAGGAGCACGAATAAAGGAACAGAGAAGACGGTTACGGGCGAGCGTTTTTGGGACAGTGACAGTGCTACGAAAGAGAGCGAGAAAACGGCAGGCAGGATGCATGAACTGTACCCGGATCTCTGGGTACTGTCGGAGGAGACCTATGGAGAAGATGATCTTGCCTATATCAGATATACAGGGGACGATGCAAAGTATGCAGGGGATCACGGAAACGGTTTGGGACTGTATGAGCAGAACCAGATAGCGGACTGGACTGCAGGCAATGACTCCTGTGGAGAGAATACGCTGGTAAGAACCTTTGATAAAGTGACTTATCCGTTTACGGTCACCATGCAGAAGAAGAAAGAGGCGATCGGAAATATAGATGTCTCCGGGAATGATTTCCATGAAGAAGAGGAAATGTCTCCGGATGATTACTATAGACTGTGGCTGGAAGTACGTCTGCCGGCAGATACGGACAAAGCGGATTTCTGGACAGGTGGAAAAGATGCCTTCTCCAGCATGACCCACTATATTATGGAAACGGAACTGGATGAACAGGGGAACAGCATCCGGGTAATGCGGGGCTACTGGGATCTGGATGCCCTGAAACAGGATCTGACGCCGAACTTTGCGGAGGGAGGTATCTGGGGTGACTCTATCACGATCCAGATCTACGGTATGCAGGATGGAGACACCATTAAGCCGGAATTCAGATGCTGGATGGAAGGCAGCGAAGAGGTGGAAAAAGGCTGTGAGAGCGACAGGCTCACGGTATCTGCCGCAGCAAAATACAATGTGACAGTGGACTATAATTCTGCGCTTTCCTACACCAGTTACTTTGATACGCAAAAAGGGCTTGAGGTCTCCGAAAAAGAGATGGAGACAAATCCGGATGTGGTGTACGGCACGATGCTGGGGTATGGCGTTACTTTAGAACTGTACAATGACAACACAGAGAAAGGTCTGAAAGGAATTGAGCTGCCGGCGGACGGCGTGGAGTTTGACCTGCGCTTTAAGGGGGGCCTGTATATGGACGGTGAGCCGATCCTGGATGAGAACAAAAACCCTGTTGTGGAGGCTCCTTATATCTGGGCCTATAAGGAGAATGAGAATGGCGATCTGGGTAAGACCCTGGATGGCACTACATACAGTCGGAACATGAACTGGAACGACGAGGACGATATAACGATCACCACCAATTATGCATACAATGCGGCTCCCTATAATAGCAGAGGGGGAAACACTGGCTGTTATAACGGCGGAAGCTGGATAATGGAAGAAGGGGTAAGCAGAGAAGGGATAACGGAGAGTGTGGTGCACGCAAGAATTGCGGGCTACAGCGTGAACTTTGGGGATGCCAATCCCAGCCATGCGGCAAACGGCACCCAGACCGGTGTGATCGGAAGCGTGTTAAAGAATTCCTATGTGAAGGCTTTTTCGGCGGGTTATGTGCAGATACTTTTCCCCATCGATGAGGAAAAAGTCACGGAAAACGGTTATCTTTCCATTATGATGGAGGCGGCCGTAACAGGAACAAAGGCAGAGAGCATCTCCCATAATCCTGCGGTAAGCGGTAGTAGGAAGGACGATTTGGATAACCTGAAAAAGTACTTTGGCGTAGATAGCCTGGATGAGCTGGAGGAAGGTCTGGCCACAGGAGAAGTATTCTACAAGGATAATTACTCGGATAACCAGTTTGGCACCTACGTGATGAGCGGGGCGGGTAATGCGGACAACGTCATCAAGAACAATTATTTCATGACTTCCACCCAGGGAGTTTTATCCGGGCAGGAGGGCAATGCCTCCACGCCGCTTATGTCCACTGTTTATATCGGCGGGGATATGCGCTTTGGCAGCAAGGCGATCAGGACGGATGATGAGGAAGATAAAGAGCATTACATCAGACCGGAGGATTTCAATACGCAGACGGATAACAAGGTGGAGTATAACTACCTGACGGCATTGAATATCCTGCAGAAGTTTGATGCGGACGCCTATACTCCTCTTGGAGGTACAGCTTCTGTCATAAATAAGAACTATAATTTTGACAGCAAAGGGATCGGAAATTTTGTGATCTCCACCACGGAGACGGCGACTTCCTGGTCTAACACCAAGACAAAGAATGCAAAACTGAGCATTCTGTATGCGGCAAAGCCAAACGGTGAAAACTGGGAGAAGAAGTCTGTGGAAATGAAAGACGGCGATGTGGATAAGGTCTATGACGATGGCGGTGTGGCGGATATGGATAGCTGCCGTGAGGAAAATCTGATCTATTTTGCAACGCTGCAGGATCTTTACGACTATTTCGGCGGGCCGGAAAACGGAAAGTGCGTGGCGATCCTGTATGAGCTGCGGGACTGCTGTATCCGTAACGGGCGCAGTGTGACAGTAAGGGCGGGAATGCAGGTGAGCAGCGACTTTGAGCTGACCGGCAATACCTACTGTACTACCAATGATGTACGATTCTGGAGCAACTACAGACCGGTATACAAGGATTACTTTACAAAGTACTATAACAGCAAGAATGAGGAGGAGAGAGCGAAGTTCGATGCATTGCGCTATACCAGTACCTGGGAAAATGTTTCCTATGGTGTGAAAGATGGTGTGACGGCTTACGGCAAAGGACTGACAGATGCCTGCTATCACGGAGGCGTAAACGGAAAAGGGCAGGTTACGAGCACAGATCCGGGCTACCAGGCTTACTTTGAGGTGGAAAAGAAGGCGCCGGAGGGAACCGAAAAGGCGACCACACTGCGGCCGGCATTCGGAGGAATTTATGGGGACGGCTACATCAAATCCCAGTATGTGGGAGGCGCAAAGAAAGCAGGAACTCATAATGGCTGGCTGAGCGGCAATACGCTGTTGATCAATACGTTGGAACCGGATATCAATATTTATGTGGCAGATTTCATAGAAGGCTCCGGCGGAGCTTCTGGTATGGCGCGTAAGAACAGTTATAATGTGAGCAATGGCGAAAGAGTGGCGAAATTTGAAGTAGAGCCTTCCATGGGCATAGCGGCCGGGCTGGGGGATCACTATCTGGTTTCCACCGGTTCCCTTTCCACGGGAATCTCCATCGAGCTGAAGCTGCCGAAGAAACTGGCCTATCAGAAGGGCAGCGTTCGGATCGACTACAGTGACAAAAACTGCGGTTACAGAGAAGGGGAACTGGAATGGTCCTTTGAGGAAAAGAAAAATGCGGACGGCACGACATCACTGTATTTGTATACGGATATCACGGATATCCATAAAAAACTTCCGGAGATCTTTTTTGAGACCTTTATCGGTGATCTGAATCCGTTATCGGATGACGGGGAAGTAAAAAATGGTGAAACACTGGAAGTAAAGGCATTTATCACGCCGATCTACGGAAAAGAAAACCAGATGGCGGCAAAGAGCAGTTTCGACGCCTGCAAGTTCAAAATAGTTAAAACAACAGAGAGCGGCGGCTATATTACCACCGATACACCTTTAGGAGAACTGGGCAGCGATATGATCTACAATCTGCATTACAGTGCAAAGAATGAGGCGGTCAATGTGGAACTTGTGGATATTCTGCCTTACAATGGAGATGGCCGGGAGACGAATTTCCAGGGCGGATACCGGGTATCCAGGCTTGAGATCACTTTCACAAGTGAAGAGGATTATCTGGATTACATAGCTGAGAATGGAGGAGAATTACGGTATAAGGCAGAGCAGCGGGTACCTGCCGGAAGCGATGAGCTGAAAGTGAGAAACGAGATGCGGGCTGATATGAGAGATGAAGCGCTGCTCTCAGAATACAGGTCTGACGATTCAGGATACACAGTTGTGTACGATATTGAGAAACTGGCAGAAAGTGATCCTGTACTGTATAAGGCGATGCTTCAGACAGATGAGAAAAACAGTGCCGGCGCTCTCTATATAAGAGTACCTCATGTATCTGTGAAGAGCGGATTTACAGTAAAGGCCGTACTGACACCAAGAGACAGGGATGGCGGGATGATCGTCGGGAAAAATGAAGAGATACAGCGCGGAAACAATGTATACGGCGACAGTTTCTTCTACAGTGTCGGCGGTGACGGCAATACGATCCCTACAGGCAATGCATTCATTAGAATGATAGGACGTTACATATCCGGTATTGTGTGGATGGATCAGGACAATGACGGTAAGTATGTGGCGGGGACAACGACAAATCCCAGCAATGACAGAGTGATGGCAGGGGTTGACGTAGAATTATATGAGGTGACAGGCGAAGGCGATAGCAGGAAATATGAACCTGCGACAGATGCATATGGAAATAAGGTTGCACCGGTAAAGACAGACAAAAACGGGAGATACCAGTTTGAAAACCTTACACCGGGAACGTATACAGCAGTATTTAAAAACGATGCCAGCAATGACGGGGTGAAGGATGACAGGGACTATTATGTGAAAAAGGGAACAGCGAATGTAACGCCGATCTCTTTTGAGAGACTGAGTCTCACAAGCCTGGACAGTTCTTCTGTCAGGAGCAGCAATTACAACTATGCAGAACCTTACTATGGAACGGGAAAGGACAGCACAGACGGACCGGCCAGGCTGGAAGCAGCTTGTCTGTATAAGGAGATTTCACTTCCGGAAGCGAAGAACATACAGACAACACCGTATGTATCCGGCAACTGGAATGCGGGTCTGTACTATATTGACCAGAGCATTGTGAAAAACTGGAATAACATGACGATATACGATCAGGATAAGGAATACGGCGTCGCTTTTGCAGTGACCGGAACCTACCGGAACAACGCAAAAGATCCGGGGAATGAACCGGAAGGCGGCGCGGAGACCTTCAACCTGGACTATACGATGACCGGAAAGGGAGCAAAGCCGGAAACCGTGAAGGTAACAGGCGGAAAAGGCGTTGCAGAGGATATCCTGAAAGAGGGAACGGACAAAAAGTTCACAACATTTACTGCGACGGCAACACCCGCATCCTTAAGTGGGAAGGCGGAGACGCAGACCTGCACCTGGAGCCTGAACAATCTGGCGCTGCAGGCGGAGGGTAGAAGCGGAAAGATCCACTATACGGTGGAGGAGGCGAAAGCCTACGAAAAGACAGGCGTACTGCTCTGGATGAATATTATCCCCCTTGGGAGCCACCAGTTTCCCGCTTCAGAGCCACCCGGAAATTTCTTCCTTGAGAGCCACCTCAGACACAAGATATAGTAATACTGCCCCTGTCGCTTGAAAATACAACAGAGGCAATATTAGGTCTAATGATGTTCAGATGATTATGCTTCTATCTCGTCAACAAGCCTTTTGAGTTTCTTTGAATCATACAGCTTTCTCAGGTTTGTTTCATTTGTAGGGATTTCATAAGCATTATGGATAATCCTGTCCATGATGGAATCCGCCTGCGTCCCTCCGCCGAGCCTGTTATGCCATTCATCCACAGGATACTGTCCGACAAAGATTGTTGAGTTATTACCACTGCGTTGTTCAAACAGCTCATAGAGGTTCTTGGCATCCTTTTCAGTAAGTTTATAATTCAGCCATTCATCAAGGATGAGGATCTGATAGTTACCGATCCTTTTCCTGTATTTTGTAAGTTCCCTGAGGTTGTCGTTCTGGTTCTCAAAGTTACGCATCAGGTCAGGCATCCTGATATACAAAACCCTGTAAGTCTGTCTGCATGCTTCCACGCCAAGGGCACATGCAAGGTAAGTCTTTCCCGCACCGGTCGGTCCTGTGATGACAAGATTTGTTGCATTGGCAACAAATCCCATTGTGGCGAGATTCAGAATCGTGGACTTTTTTATCTGCCTTGCATCATAATCCAGTGACTCGATGCTTGCGGAAGGATATTTAAAATAGGCATTTTTGATAAGCCGGTTTATGAGCCTGTTCTCCCGTTCCTGTATCAGCGTTTCAAGGAGCAGTTCCAAACGCTTTTCGTAGCTTAGATCCACAAGCTTTATATCTTTTTCCTGCATTTCTATGATCCTTGCAAGGTCGCCAAGTTCCAATACAGATAAACTCTTTTTTATTTCAATGTTCATTTGTTGTCTCTCCTTTTCTGTAGTAATCCGCGCCTCTGACAATTCCGGATTTTTTATTGTTTTCCTTAAACTCTGTAAGTTCCTTCTCACTGTTTATGCTCTTTGCATTGGAATAGATGGTCTTATAATAAGGCATATGGTATTGCCTGAGCGCTTTATCACATGCTTTTTCAAGGATCTGGGGTGAATAGATGTCAGCTATGGAAAGTATGGCTCCTGCTGTCTGCATGGGCTGTTCTTCTACTTTTGCCTCGTCAAACATCCTGCGGATTACTTCAAAGGTTTTGGGGCCTGTTTCCCTTGCCCTGTCGCGCAGGGCATCCACTGACAGATTTTTCCGAAGCGGGAATGGCAGATGAGCCGGCTCTGTCCGCATGCCGTTTGCCATATGTCTGGGAAGTATCTGATGTCTTCCTATCTCGGTTCTGTTATAATAGATAAATACAAGATGGCTGTTAAATTTGACATCTACCTTGCAGCCGATATATCTGTATGGAACGGAGTACTGGCCTTTGTTCCACCATATATGGGAGTTGCTGCCAACTTTATGCCCATAAGACCATTCACAGACTTCATAGGGGATAAGCGGCAGGGTTCTCAGATATGGCTTTTCTTCCATTTCAAAGATGCTCCGGCGGCTGCCGGGGCGTTTTTGGAACGGCTTGTCATTGAATTCTTTTACTGCTTTCCGGATACCAGCATTTAATGCGGCTAATGATGTGAATACATCGTTCCTGAGTTTTGCGATGACAGCCGTGGCGATCTTACCCACAGAACCTTCAACGCTTGCTTTCTGCTTCGGCTTTTTGACACCTGTAGGCATGATGGCAACGGAATAATACTCGCCAAGGGAAAGATAGGCCTCATTTAGTATGATCTCGCCTCTTTTAGGATGCAGGGTCACTCCGGTTTTCAGGTTATCACAGACAATCTTTACTGGTGTGCCGCCAAAGAACCGGAACATGTTCACATGACAGGAAAGCCATGCTTTTTCATTCATGCTTGTTACGGCTTCCACATAGATCATCTGACTGTATGGCATTGTTGCAACAAACAGGTATGCCGTTACACGCTCACCGGTATCAGGGTCCATATAGTTCATTGACGGACCTGACCAGTCGACTTCAACCTCTAATCCGGGTTTATGCTCTATGTGGCTCGTATAGTTTTTATCTGCCGTAAATTTCTTGTAATTTTTGGCAAATGTTATATAAGAACATGCATTCACCCCGTCTTTCTCACATCTGGCACAGTATTCTTCCCAAAGGAGCTTTTCTGTGACGCCTGTCTTCTTTAACTCTCTATGGACGTAAGAATAATCAACCGGAGCATATCTGGGTTTATATTTAAACTTATCCGGATAGAACAGTTCATAAAGCCTGTCGTCATCCCATTCAGAAATATCATCCCATGATTTGTCCGATTGTAAGAATAACGTCTGTACTTCAGCGACGGTATTTCTTGATACACCTAAAACTTTTGACACCTCCCTTGCGCTTAGATTTTTTCCAAGAAGTTCCAGAATACTTCTGACTTTTGTCTTCTTAAACATAAAAAGACCTCCCTATAGATTATTTGGTGATACTGCATCAGCAGTTCTCCAAGAATAACTATAAGGAGATTTATAGTGAAATCAAATATGTGTGCTGCCACAATATGTTGTGGTGGCTCTGAAGGTGGAAAATACCATTTCCGGGTGGCTCTGAAGCGGGAAACTGGTGGCTCCCAAGGGGGATAATATTCAGGAGAGAGGGTAACGGAGAAAGACCGGACGGTATCCCCCGGATATATCAAGCTGGATTTCCGGGAGGAAGGCTGGGAGATCGACCCGGCGGCATCCACGGAGGAGCGGACGGTGCTGTATTACAGATATCCCCTGAAGGCCGGGGAGCGTGTGCCCTTTGTGGAAGGGCTGGCCATTGACAGTGCGGTGGGAGAGATCCGGGAGAAGGGTCCTGAGGGGGAAACTTCGTACCGGTACGGGGATCTTGCCTTTGAGGTGAAAGTCAGTGTGGACGCGGTGCAGACCCACCATGCGGAGGAGGCGGTATTAAGCGCTTGGGGCCGTGCGGTATCGGTGGATGAAAGCGGGATGCTTACACTGAAGGAAAGCGGAGAGACGGAAGATGCCGGTACGGCGCAGGCCGGGGACCGGGAGACGGAAGGGAACGAAACAGAAGGAGGCGGCATATGAGGAAGAAACCGGGAAGCCTGATGATACGGGCGGCACTGTTTTTCCTGGCAGTGCCGGGGATCCCCGGAATGACAGTGCATGGGACGGAAGCAGGAAATGGCTTTGTGGTAACCTATGAGAACGGAAAGCTGGAGGGGGACTACAGCGCCGGGGAGATCGAAAACGAAGTGTCGGGGATGCAGCCCGGGGATACGGCGTCCTTCGGTGTGGCATTATACAACGGGGAGGAAGGCCCAACCCAGTGGTACATGAAGAACACCATCGTAAAGAGCATGGAGGAGGAGAGCAGTGCGGCAGGGGGAGCCTATGCCTATAAACTGACCTATGTGTCCCCGGCTGGGGAGGCGCGTGTGCTGTTTGATTCGGCGGCCCTGGGAGGCGAAGGAAGTGCGGGATTACATGAGGCGGACGAAGCCTTGGCGGACCACTTCTACCTGGGGACCCTGGGGAAGGAAGAGACCGGGGAGATCCTGCTGGAGATCGGGCTGGACGGGGAATCCCAGGGGAACAGCTACATGACTACCTTTGCGAACCTGAGCATGAACTTTGCGGTGATGCCGGAACCGGAGGCAGTGTCAGGGGGCGGCGGAAGCCGGACCGTAAGACGGGAAGTGGTGGATGACCGGGTGGTATATGTGGATGAGAACGGGGATCCGGTGCCTCTGGCAGACTTGGGGGGCGGAGCCGGGAGGACGGGGATCGTGAAGACCGGTGATGAGAGGGCGCTGCAGCCGTATATCCTGGCATCCTGTGTGAGCGGGACCCTGTTGCTGTTATATGGGGCAGCCCTGCGGAAAAAAGAGAGGAAAAAGACAGGGGAGGAGGCGTGAGATGAGAGAGAACGGAAGAAAGAAGGGGGCCTTTGCCCTGGTGCTTGCGTCATTGCTGCTTCTGTGTGCGGGAGTGCCTGTGAAGGCAGCACCCTATACCTACCGGGTGAGGATCCATGCGGGAGCCCAGGGGAAGTTTTCTGAGGGCAGCCCGGTGAGGGAATACCTGGGGGATGAGAGCGGAACAGTGAAAGTCTCTGTGGAGAACTGGGAGGACGAGGTAGTGGTGCCGGAGGATTCGAAGTATTATGTGAAAGGGATCCGGAGAAGCGGCACGGAAGAGATGGGGACGGCGTCCTTCACGGTTTCGGAAGATGTGGACTATGTGGTGGTATACGGGGTGAAGAGGGACCTTGTGGGGTATACGGTGACCTACCGGGATGAAAGCGGGAGGGAACTGGCGCCGGAGAAGAGGTATCAGGGAAACGTCGGCGACACCCCGATCGTGGGGTATCTGCCCATCGACGGGTACCAGCCGAAGAACGCCTTCAACCTGACCAGGACGTTACAGGAGAATGAGGCGGAGAACATCTTTCCCTTTGTGTATGAGGCAGTGGAGAGGCCGGTGAGGGAAGGGGGAAGCAGCACCCGGGAAGAAGTGGTGGAGCGGACGGAGACCCAGACGGTGGTGGTGCCAGGAGCCGGGGAGGCAGCGGCAGGCGGTGCGGTGCCGGCACAGGGAGAAGGTGCGGAAGCGGAGGAAAGCCCGGAGGGCGCAGAGACCGGAGGGGCGGACGGAGATGGAGCAGAAGCTGTGGAAGGTCCGGAGGAAGCCGTGGAAGGATCAGAGGCGGAAGGCCCCCGGGAGCTTGTGAACCTGGACGATGAGGAAGTACCTCTGGCGGGCCCCTGGGCAGGGGAGAAGGATCCCGGAGTCTCTGCGGGAGCGGCAGGCGGCATGGGGCTTTCCGGGATGCCGTATGGTGCAGCGGCAGGGCTTATGTCGGCGGTTGTGCTGTCGGCGGCAGGGATTTATTACCTGGTGATGAAAAGAAAAGGGAAAGCGGAGAAAGAGAAGGAAGAGTAAGAGATGCCATAGGAAGAGTGCAGATAAAAGGAATTCAGAAATAAAAAACAGAGAAAGAAGCCATATGGCAAACCGCAGAAGCATACATCTCTGCGGTTTTGTATGTTAATCAATTGGAATAGTGTCTTCTGCACTTGACGATATAAAGGTACAGGTGGTACACTGTACATATCGATATAAAAAAGAAAGAGGGAACGAACGATGAGTGCTGGAGCATTATTTGGAATGAATTTTCTGGCGTATGCCATTGTTTTTGTGATGGTAGCGGCCCTGGCGGTAGCGGCATGTTTTATCGGGATTAAGTGGAGAAAAAGTAAAGATGCAAAAGCAGTGCTGGAGAGCGGTGCGTCAGAAGGAAACATTGATGGTTGACGAAAAAGGATGTTCATGGATGCATGGACATCTTTTTGTTTTTATGCGCAGGGGCACGTAAGGAAATTAGCAGCGTTGCTGCACGTGCCCCGCGCGCGAGTAGGGAAATTTTTCCTGCCCGATTGTAACCGGGGGAATGGAAGCTATGAGAAAGTATGATACAATTTTGTGGGATCTGGACGGAACGCTGCTGGATTTTGAGAGGTGCAGCCGGTATGCGCTGGCACTGTGCCTGAAGGAGCGCGGCATTACGATGACAGAGGAAGTGTTTTACCTGTATTCCGGGATCAACGACGGATTCTGGGAGAGGTTAGAGCGGGGCGAGATCGAAAAGGAAGAATTGCGGCCGGGGCGGTTTCGGGAATTTTTCAGACAGATGGGACTTAACCATCTGGATCCTCACAGGATGCAGGAGCAGTATGAGCGGGAGGTAGGAACGAAAACATACTACAGAGATCATTCCTATGAGATCGTGGTAAAATTAAAGGAGATGGGGATCGCGCAGCATATCGTGACAAACGGCGTTTTGGTGACGCAGCAGATCAAAATGAAAAATTCCGGGTTTGATAAGCTGATCGATAATGTTTTCATATCGGATGTCATAGGCTGTGAGAAACCGCGGAAAGAATTTTTTGATATTGCCTTTGCGCAGCTGCCTGGCTTTCAGAGAGAAAGGGCGCTGCTTGTGGGAGATTCCCTGACATCCGATATGCGCGGGGCGAACAACGCCGGAGTGGACGCCTGCTGGTACAATCCGGGAAGAAAAGCGCTGCCGGATCAAATGGCGGACGGAGTGCCGCATATTACCTGTGAGATCGGAAATCTGCAGGAGATATTTGAGATCATAAACGGGTGAGACTGACGGGAGTGAAGAGGAAAACAGTAACAGTAAAGCTGGCGGTGAAGCCGGATGGCTGAACTGTTAAAGCGATACCTGCGTTTGGGGGCGTTATGGCAAGAAGTGAAAAACAGAAACAGAAATTATTGTATCTTTTAAAAATACTGACGGAACAGACCGATGAGCAGCATCCGATGCCCATGGCTGTTTTGCTGGATAAGCTGAGAGCAGAGGAGATCAATGCGGAGCGGAAGAGCGTATACAGCGATATAGATTGTCTTGTGGACTTCGGCGTGGATATCGCTTATAATACGGCCAGGGAAGGCGGCTATTATCTGGCTTCCAGAGAGTTTGAGCTGGCGGAGTTAAAACTCCTTGTGGATGCGGTGTCCGCTTCCCGTTTCATCACAAGGTCCAAGTCAGAGCAGCTGATCAGAAAGATCGAAAAGCTGGCCAGCAGGTATGAGGCGGTACAGCTGCAGCGTCAGGTATATACGGCGGAACAGATCAAGCATGAAAATGAGAGCATCTATTATCATGTGGATGCGATCCATACGGCGATCCATGAAAACAGACAGGTATCCTTCCGGTATCTGGAGTGGAATCTGCAGAAGGAGCTGGTGCCGCGTAAAGGCGGGAAGTATTACCGGATCAGTCCCTGGTCGCTGATGTGGAATGATGAAAATTATTATCTGATCGGCTATGACGCGCAGGCAGGGATGTTAAAGCATTTCCGGGTGGATAAGATCGGCCCCATTGAGATGCTGAAAGAGCGCAGGGAGGGGGAGGAAGTCTTTCGGAAATGCGATCTGTCGGCGTACTCTGCAAAAACTTTCGGCATGTACGGCGGCGAGGAGACGATTGTGACGCTGAGTTTTCCGAATGCATTGGTGGGAGTCGTGATAGACCGTTTCGGGAAGGATATTGTTATCAGAAAGCAGCCGAAGGATTACTTTGAGGTGCATGTCAAGGTGATGGTCAGCAGACAGTTTTACGGCTGGCTTGCCGGGATCGGGAAAGAGGCGAAAGTGATATCGCCGGAATCGGTACGGGAAGGATACAGAGAGTATCTGTGTGAGATTCTGGAAAATAAATGATTGAGGAACATCATATCAGTTTAACACTTATTGAGTGGGACGGAAAATTGCGGAATGTTACGTTTTTGGGAATGCATGCCGTTTGAAAAGTGAAAATGAGGGAGCGGCATCAGGATTGCAGAACGGAGCAGGAGAGAGATAAAAAATGACGATGAAAACAGATTACAACGAAAAATACAAACCAACATATCAGATCCATATCGTCAAGAAGGACGGCACAAAAGAGCCCTTTCAGGTACAGAAAGTCGTAAACGCGGTGGGAAAAAGCGCGGAACGCGTGATGGTAATACTGATGGCGGAGGAAAAGGGAAAGATCTGTAAACTTGTCATAGACAAGGTGGAGCAGGAACAGATGACCGAGATCCCCATCGCCGTGATGCACCATGTGGTGGAGTATGCGCTGGAGCAGATCAATCAGGCGGTAGCAAAGAGCTACCGGGACTACCGCAACTATAAGCAGGATTTTGTGCAGATGTTAGACGAGGTCTACAAGAAGAGCCAGGCTATCATGTATATCGGCGATAAGGAGAATGCCAACACGGACTCTGCCCTTGTGTCTACCAGAAGAAGCCTGATCTTTAATCAGTTAAACCGGGAGATGTACCAGAAATTTTTCCTGACCAGGGAGGAGATCCAGGCGGCCCGGGACGGTTATATTTATATTCATGATATGGCTGCCAGACGGGATACGATGAACTGCTGCCTGTTCGACATCGGGGAGGTGCTGCGGGGCGGATTTGAGATGGGGAATGTCTGGTACAATGAGCCGAAGACATTGGATACGGCTTTTGACGTGCTGGGAGATATCGTCCTGTCGGCGGCCAGCCAGCAGTACGGCGGCTTTACGGTGCCGGAAGTGGACAAACTGCTTGTACCTTACGCGGAGAAATCCTATGGAAAGTATGTGGAAAAATATCTCTGCCTCGGCCTGGCGCGGGAAAGGGCGGAAGATCAGGCATTAAAAGATCTGGAAAAGGAGATGGAGCAGGGCTTTCAGGGGTGGGAGTACAAATTTAACACGGTGGCATCCAGCCGTGGGGATTATCCCTTTATCACGGTGACGGCGGGGCTTGGAAAAGACCGGTTCGCCCGCCTTGCCACCAGGACGCTTCTGGAAGTACGGAAAGGCGGACAGGGTAAAAAAGGGCATAAAAAACCGGTGCTGTTCCCGAAGATCGTCTTTTTATATGACAAAAATCTGCACGGGCCGGGCTGCGAGCTGGAGGAGCTGTTTGAGGCTGGCGTGGCCTGTTCTGCGAAGACCATGTATCCCGACTGGCTGTCCCTGACCGGGGAGGGGTATATTGCAGAGATGTACAAAAAGTACGGCAGGGTGATCTCCCCCATGGGGTGCCGCGCTTTTCTGTCGCCCTGGTATGAGAGAGGCGGCATGGAGCCTGCGGATGAGGCGGACAAACCGGTCTTCGTGGGGCGGTTTAATATCGGCGTGGTGTCGCTGCATCTGCCCATGATTTTAGCGCAGGCCAGACAGGAGAGCAGAGATTTTTACGAGGTGCTTGATTATTATCTGGAACTGATCAGGCGGCTGCATCTGAGGACTTACGCCTATCTCGGCGAGATGAAAGCTTCCAACAATCCGCTTGGTTATTGTGAGGGCGGTTTTTACGGCGGCCGTCTGGGCTTTCACGATAAGATAAAACCGTTACTGGATGCCGCCACGGCAAGCTTCGGCATCACCGCGTTAAATGAGCTGCAGGTGCTCTATAACGGGAAGTCTCTGGTACAGGATGGGGAGTTTGCGTTGGAAGTGATGCGGTACATCAACAATAAAGTGGGACAGTTTAAAAAGGAAGATAAGCGCCTCTATGCGATCTACGGCACGCCGGCGGAGAATCTCTGCGGGCTGCAGGTGGAGCAGTTTCAGGCGAAATACGGCATCATCGAAGGAGTTTCGGACAGGGCTTATGTGTCCAACAGCTTTCACTGCCATGTGGCGGAGAATATCACGCCCATCGAAAAGCAGGATCTGGAAAAGCGGTTCTGGGAATTGTTTAACGGCGGCAAGATTCAGTATGTGAAGTATCCCATCGACTATAATCTGGAGGCGATCCGCACGCTGATCAGGAGGGCCATGGAGATGGGATTTTATGAAGGCGTGAATCTGTCTTTAGCCTACTGTGATGACTGCGGACACGAGGAGCTGGAAATGGATGTGTGTCCGAAGTGCGGCAGCAGGAACCTGACGAAGATCGACCGGATGAATGGATATCTGGCCTATTCCAGGGTACATGGCGATACCAGGCTGGGGGATGCGAAGATGGCGGAGATAAAAGAGCGGGTGAGCATGTGACGCCCGCAAGGGAAAAACAAGCGGGTTCGCGAGTTTTTTGCAGGAGGGGATTTTATGTCACAAGGCCAAGATGTTTCGGAAAGACCGGGATGTGACAGGGTATCTGGAGCGGAAGGTGCCCGGAGATATCGGCAGAGAATATGATTTTGTGTCAAAGGAACAGGATCTGAGACTGATCGATGCTTTGGAGGAGATCTATGCGGAAACCGGGAAAATTCTGAGAAGATAAGTTTTAGAATGAAATTCGACAAGAGGTTTTAAGCCTCTGCCGAATTTCTTTTTTTATTGAAATAGCAGAGAAAAAAGAGAGCGTGCAGAGCGTAGAAACTCTGACACGCTTATTTTTTTTACAACGAAAGAGAGGTAAACAGCATGAAGTTAAACAAAGAGAGATTTTTAAGGACAGAGCTAGGTAGCAGCTTAAAGGAATGTGTAACAAGCTGGGATATAGCGTTAGACGCTTGCAGGAAACACGCATACTACACGGACGAATATAAAAGGGAGAGAAAAGTAGCGGATTGGTGTCAAGCACAGTGGGAAGTTTACAAAATGGCAATAAAGCAGTTTTACGGCGTAGAGTATTGCTTTACCAGAACTGATAAATATTATGGGCTGGTTACGGAAAATGAAACAGACTGGCTTTTCAAGGTTGAAAGAAAGGAGAGTAAGGACAATGGCAAGGAGATACAAGAGATTGCGCTATGAGGACAGACGGACAATAGAAAAGATGCTTAAGGCAGGCGACAGCATAGTAGAGATTGCGGCAGCAGTAGGAACGCACAGAGATACGATTTACAAAGAGATTGAGCGCAGCGGCACGGATAAGCTGACATATACAGCCGACGTAGCACAGGCGACACTTTAACCACAGAGAGGCGACGAAAGGGCAAGGAAATGTTTAAGGATAAAATCAGCAAGGAATTAGTGCGGGAAAGAATGGCTTACCCGTATGAAATCAAGGTAAGAATGACGGAGCGCAGGCTAAGCGAGTTTATTACATATTACGGGGAAAGCGGCGTAGCCGTTTCTATAAGCGGCGGGCTTGACAGTACCGCAGCAATGCACTTTATCCATGCGAGATACCCAGACGTAGAGGCGGTAAGCGTGCTGGGGATTGAGTGCAGGGACAATATAAAAATGGTTATGAAGATACGGGACGAGTGGGGCGTAAAAGTGAACATAGCAGCGCCAAAAATGACACAAGAGGCAGTGATAAAAGAATTTGGATATCCCGTAGTAAGCAAGCGGGCGGCAAAGAGCTTAAGCTATCTGCAAAACCCTACAGAAGAGAACGCAAACAGCAGGCGCTTAGCATTGACTGGGATGACAAACGAGGGGAAATATGCCAAAACGTGGGTACTGGCTAAGAAATGGCGCTTTTTGATAGATGCACCCTTTAAGATTTCTGCCAAGTGCTGCTATTACATGAAAGAAACGGCAGCGGATAACTGGGCGAAAGAGAACGGGAAAGCCTCTATAGTTGCCACGCTGGTAGAGGAAAGCCAAAGCAGAATGAATGGGTATTGCAAAAAGGGCGGCTGCAATAGCTTTGAGGGCAGAGGGGAAAGCACGCCGTTTTCATTCTGGACGAGGCAGGACATATTACGGTATCTGCATGAGAACAACGTAGAAATAAGTGCAGCATATGGAGAAATAGAGAAAGACGAGAACGGGATATATAAGACGACGAAAGCACAGCGGACGGGCTGCCCTATATGTATGTTCGGAATGGAGCGGGACGGAACGCCTAACCGTTTTCAGAGAATGTATTACGAAGATAATAGCCGCTGGCAGCAGGCGATTTTTAAATGGGGATATAAAGAGGTTTTAGACTTCTTTATAGAAAATGGTTTTACAAATTATCAGTATTACCCACAAGAAATATTAGACCAGATGCAGACAGAGGAAAATAAACAGTTAAGTTTATTTGATGAATAGGCGGCAGTGCCGCCAGCACCCGCCCTTAATTTAATGGCAGAATACCGAGCTTGAAACTGACTATAGCAGTACAAGCCTATAGCGGGGCGCTGGTTCAATTCCAGCAGGGCGGTTTTGGTAGCAGGCATGGCGAGCCTGCACCAGAGGGCAGCAGGCTAATAGCTGCATCTGGATACTGTGAAAAAATAGCAGCGGTCATACCAGCTAGAGAGTATGTGGACGGTCAACAAGTTTTCTGCGGCTTTTTAATGTGAAAAGCAGCCCACACAGTAAATAAATACGCCAGAGCAGGAGTAAAGCGGCATGGAAAGACAGAGAGCGCCGCCGAAAGGAAAGGTTTAAGGGATTTGGCAAGGCAAGGAATTGTATATCACGGTGGCGGCAGTAGTAATGCGGGCTGCCGCCAGAAGAGGCAGGGAATGAGAGCAGTATATAGGGAATATGGGGACAGCTATATAAACGGCTACGCAGATGCTTTGGCGGATATGCGGCGCTGGCAGCAGACAAGGCGGCAGCAGGAATGGGAAAGACAAGCCCGCCGCTGGTACTTCCTTAAGCAGAGGGCGCTAGGGGCAGTGCTGCTGGCAGTTACCGTGCTGGCGGTATGGATTTTAGAGGGCGACGCTACAATAGCGCTTATCACAGTACCGCTGGGGCTTGCGCTGGTATTCAGTAAGCAAATGCTGGTAGTGAATGAGTATTATTTTAGGACAGAAGAGAGGCGGGCAGGAAATGGCAATATATAGGGAAGTACGCACAGAGGTATACTGCGACATATGCGGCGAGCAGATAGTAGCCTTTAAGAACGCAGGCAGGACGGGTGGCGTAAGCAGGGAATGGGCGGCGTATTTTGCACGTCAAGAGGGCTGCACAACGGGCAAAAAGGTTATCTGTAAAAGCTGCCGCATAAGCAGGCGTATAGAAAAATGTAGCCTACAAAAGAAGTGCGGAGAGGCAGGAAAGGACGGGGACGGTACTTGTCTGGGATTTGGAAAACCGTTTGACGACGAGCCTATAGAGCAGTGCAAACGCTGTATTGCGTGTACTTCTTTTAACTGGGAAGAGGAAAAACATAGGTTAGGAATAGAGGGCAGAAACAGAAAGCGAGGCAAATAATGAGTGAGGTATACATACGCAGCCAGAACCACGAAGAGATATATACGCTGAATGGTTCATATGCGATAAAGTACAAAGAATTTAGTGTTAGTAAGGAACACCGTATATTTATATGTTTGAGTGCAGAGTCAATGTACACGATGGGAGTATATGAGAGTAAAGAGCGCTGCATAGAGGTACTGGACGAGATACAAGCAGTATGCAGGAGTTATTTAAAAGTAGAGGGCGGCGCTGCGTTGATGCGGGGCGGCATGGACGTACAGCCAGCAGCTTTTACAGTACCGAGATTTTACCAGATGCCAGAGAAATAGTATGGCAGAAATCATATTACACCCATGCCACCCAGACTATTGTAAGGAATGTATTTTTTATGGCAGCAGTAATGGCGGCTGCCAGAGCGAGGATTACATACAGAACAGCTACAAAGTAAATTGCGTGTGGCATTACTGCAAATACAAGCGGAAGAGGCACACAGAAAGCGAGGTAAGAGAATGAAATACAGATATTACAGCACACAGCGCCCAGTATCGGCGGGGACATATCCAAAGCCAAAGGATAACCCAGCTATGCTTATTCACAATTACAATGAGCGGCAATACGTGACAGAGATAGGGCGGCTGGCATGGGGATATATTGAGTATGATAAGCCGCTGGAAAATGCAGACATTGACGGCTACGAGCTTATACCAGCTGCTTTTTTCTCATAAAGAAAGCGAGTGGAAATATGTACACATGGAAAAACGGGAACTATCAGCACGTAGGCGCAAACATTCAGAAGAGCATAAAAATTGACGCTGAAACACTGGAAATCATAGAGGCGGTAGCGGGGCGCAGCTTTTCTGACAAAGTGCGGAACATGGCGGCAGAGTATGTACGGCTAAAGTGTGACGAACTGGCGTCTAAAAAGTAATAACTATTTCAGGATTAAGTAATACTTTTGCGAAAGTGAGGGCGGCGCATGGAAGAGAACGACGAGCAGCGCAGGGAGCTTATACACAAATTCTACCAGATTTACAGAGCATTACAGAAGAGGCACAGCTTAAGAGAGCATAGCCATTTTGACATATACGGCAATAACCTTATTGAAATCTGGGAGTATGAGGGCGAAAGAAAAGGGCGCTGCATCTGCAAAGTGAAAGAGGATACAGAAATAGCCTGCTACCAGCGGGCAATAGAAATGCTGGAAAACTACAGCGGAAAGGAAATAGTAAGGCATGAAAAGAGAGCAGGATAAAAAGCCAGACTTTTTACGGGATATTAACACGGCGATTATGGAAGAGCTGACAGCGGGCGGCATTAAGGACAATGCAGCAGGGCTGGCAGGGGAGCTGAAAGAGGTTGAAGAGGTTACGGAGCTTTGCGGGCTGCGCTTTAGCGGCTATCTGGCAAAGGTTGAAACGCCACGCCCACGGGAGACGCTGGACGAGGTTATAGTAGCCTTTACGGACGGAAAAGTAGACGCAGGGCAGCAGAGGGACGGGCGACCGCTTAAAGAGTTTCTTACAGAGGGCAGCAAAGTTATTGTATCTGGCATAGTGCAGACGCTTAAGGACTTTGAAAGCGGCAGGGTGCTTGTATTCATTCTGGCAGACTTTGTGGGGCTGGTTAAAAGTCCCATGATGCAGGATGACGTAGCACTACGTGGCGTTATTGCGCATGAGCCTATCTATAGGACGACACCGAGGGGCAAGCGTATTACGGATATTTCCGTAATGGTAAAAAATGAGCTGACGGGTAACAAGTGCTTTATTCCCTGAATCTGCTGGCAAGAGCAGGCAGACGAGGTAGCGGGCTGGCAGCAGGGCGACACGGTAGAACTGCTGGGGAGATACCAGAGCCGCCAGTATGAAAAGGTTATTGATACCGACAGCGGCAGCAGAGAGCGGCGCACGGCTTATGAAATATCGGTACAGCTGATTAACAGAAAGGAGCGGGCGGCTAATGTGTGAATTTTGCGGCAATGCTGCCTGCACGCTGACAAAGCAGCAAGTAGTAGAGCGTGGCGCTATTCTGGAAAGCAACGCATACGGCATTATGAGGCTGGCGACAGAGGAAAGCCCGCAAACATACAGCTTTAAGGACGTGCCAGCGTTTTACAGCTTAAGTGCGCTGATACCAGACGAGGACGAGGAAAGCCCGCACGCCTATTTACGCTTTGTTTTTGACGAGGACGAGGGGGTAGGCGAGTGCTGGGAAGAGCGGGAAGTAGAAAACCCGCTTGCGTGGCAGACAGAGCAGGAATTTATAGAACGATTTGAAAAAGGCGGCGCATGACAGCCCGTGAAATCTGCTACAGCTATCGCAGCGCAAGGCATAAGGCGCAGCAGATACAGATACTTGCAGAACTGAACGCTGTAGACAGTCTGGAAATTATCAAGGCTTTAGTGCGTGGCGGGGAGAGGCTGCCAGACAGCACGGTAAATAAGCTGTTTAAGCGGCTTGACAAATTGGAAATGGAGATAAGGGAAAGAGAGCGGGAATATAAGGCAATAGTGGCAGCATTGAAAGGAGAGCTATAAAAATTGAGGAAAGTATACATATGCAGCCCGTATAGGGCAAAGGACGGCGCACAGCTGGATAGAAACATAGACTATGCGCAGGCGCTTACTAAGCAGGCGATAGAGGCGGGATTAGCGCCGATTACGCCGCATTTATATATGACGCAGTGCTTAAATGAGGACAAGCCAGAGGAACGGGCAGCAGGCATGGCAGCAGGCTTAACGCTGCTGAAAAGCTGCGACTTTGTGATAGTGGGCGTTAAGTACGGGATAAGCGAGGGAATGAGCGCCGAAATAGCGGCGGCAGATGCGGCGGGCATAGAGGTAGTGAACGCAGACAAACTGCGCTATAAGCTGGAACATGACAGCAGGGCGTGGCTGGAAGAGTACGCAAAGCTGCACGCCTGCGAGTTTTGCAGGGGCAGCAGGCTACACACTTGCACAAGCTACCGCTGCCAGCAGCCCTACAGAGAGGCTTACAAGTATGCAGAGGAACATTTTACAAGTGGATAAAGGAAAAGCCCCTACGGTACGGGAATACCATAGGGGCTAAGCTATACAGCTTTTACAACCTAAACCCAGTATATCACTGTATGGCGAAAATATCAAGAAAAATGCGGGCTGCGAGCCTGCTTTATCACTTGATAAAAGTATTAGCTTTAGGACAAGACTACCCAAAAAAGGAGTAAAAATATATGCCATACGTTGAGAGGATTACAAGGGCGGGTAAAACGATAGAGATAGAGCGCTATTTTACGAGCAGATATAAAAAGCAGGGGATAAAGAGGGGGGATAAGGTAAAGCCCACCACAGAGCAGCAGGAGAAAATAAACACAAGGCAGGCAGAAAGAAAGCTGCGTATTCTGATAAATGCAAATTATGGATATGGCGACTATCATTTAGTGCTGGACTACATACGGAAAAAGGGAGAGCCAGACAGAACCAGAGAGCAGATGCGCAAAGACATAGATATATTTCTACGGGAGTGCCGCAAGGAGTATAAAAAGGCTGGGCTAGAGTTTAAATACATACACGTAATGGAGATAGGCAAGAAAGGCGCAAGGCATCATCATTTAGTCATAAACCAGATAGACACAAAGATATTGCAGCAGTGCTGGTACAAGGCGTATGAGGGGCATAACAGAGTAAAAGTGTTTCCTTTGGACGACAGCGGGAACTATGCGGAGCTGGCAGCGTATTTGATTAAATACACGGATACGCACAGAAAAGCAGAGGACGGGGCGCTACAAGGCAAGCGCTGGAATTGCAGCAGGAATTTAGTAAGACCAGAGCCAGAGATACGGATAATTTCAAGCCGTGAATGGTTTAAGGCAGAGGCAAGACCGATTAAGGGCTACTACGTAGACAAGGACAGCGTAAGCAAGGGAGTACATAGCCCAGAGTATTACGGATATGGGTATTTCAGATACACGCTTGTAAAAATGGAGAAAGAGGGGGGATAAGATGCAGGCAGTAAAGGTTATAGGGATTGCGGCAGCAGTCATAGGGGCAGGGCTTTTGAGTGCAGGACTGGCGGCAGCAGGCGCACTGGCAGTAGCCATACAGCACGCCAGCGAGGATATGAGGAACTGGGAGCGCTGGAACGATAACGACGACAGAGGGGTATAAGGGAATGAGGCAGAGGCTTAAGTATTGGCTATTCCAGAGAGGCAAGAACTGTAAGCACTGCTGTCTATGGTGTGAGTATTTCAGCATATGCAGCGGACAGATAGAGCAGGAGCGGCAGACATATAAAGCGAGGCTGCCAGACGGCAGAGGAATAGCCATAAAAACAGTGCCAGAAAGAGAGCGGCAGATACAGCGCCGCATACTGAAAAAATATGCACGGAAAGGAGAGAGCGGGAGAATGAGAAACTTTAGACTGGACGACGAAAGCGGGCATCAAGAGGCGCTATTTAGCTGGGCTGCATATCAGCTGGGACGTATGCCAGAGTTAGAGTATCTGCATCATGTACCAAACGGCGGCAAAAGGGACAAGGCGACAGCTACGGCGCTTAAGAGGCAGGGCGTTAAAGCGGGAGTGCCAGACGTTGTGCTGCCAGCAGTACGGGCAGGATACCACGGACTATACATAGAGCTTAAGGCTGGAAAGAATACCACAACGGACAATCAGAAACGCTGGTTAGAGTATCTGCGGCAGCAGGGATATTATACGGCAGTGTGCTATAGCTGGCAGCTGGCAGCAGAACTGATAGAGCGGTATTTACTGCGCCCAGAAGAGCTTACACAAGAGCAGAAAACAATTACAATGCGCTAGAGGCGGCGCAGAAAGAGAGGCAAAGAATGAAAACAATAAGCATTTTGAACTTAAAGGGCGGTGTAGCCAAGACCTTTACAGCGGCAAACATGGCGTATGAGCTTTACCGCAGGGGCTATAAAGTCCTGCTGCTGGATAATGACAAGCAGGGTAACTTAAGCAAGGCATACGGCAGATACGACGCAGAGAGCGTAGCGCCGATAACAAAGCTGCTTAGCGGGGAATGGTTAAACCCAGAGGAAATAATACAGCATACGGAGTATGAGGGCATAGACATTATCACGGCGAATATGTCACTTTTCGGCGCTACATGGAATTTAACCAAAGAGGAAAACGAGAACCAGACGGAGCGGTATAGCGCCTGCAAGTTATGGCACTATGATTACTGCATCATAGATAACCCGCCAGACATAGGGCTTAACGTGATAAATGCGCTGGCAATAACGGACGAGGTTATAGTACCCGTAAAGCTGGATAATTACGCTTTAGAGGGGCTAGACATTGTGGCAGAGCAGATAGAGGACGTAAAAAAGTATAACCAAGCAATTAAGCTGGCGGGCGTTCTGATTACGTCATACCAGAACACGGACGGGGAGAGCGCAGGTGTGGAATGGTTACAAGAGCAGGGAGTATATAACATTCTGGGGATTGTAAGGTATTCCAAGAAAGTAGCGGAAAGCTCTTTTCTGCAAAAGCCTATTTATGAGTACAGCCCGTGCTGCGGGGCGGCGCAGGGGTACAAGAAATTTGTAACGGCATATACAGGGAAAGCGAGGTAAGGGAAATGAAAAAGAAAATAATTTCAGTGGCAGCAGTTTTGGTAATGTGCATTATTCTTGCAGGCTGCACAGAGGCAGACAAAGTATCAGAAAACGTATCACAAGAGGCAGATAATTTTAATGTGTTACGTAGATTTGCGGTAATAAATACAAGGACAGATAAAGTAGAATTTGAACTTATAGGGGCTTTTTCTCTGGACGCAAGTAACAGCAACAAAATAAGTGTAATTGTAGAAAAAGAGGACGGCACATATTTTAAGCATATTATAGGGCTTAACGAAGATGTATTTTACGTAGTGGAAGATTTAGGCGGTGCAGCGGTAAACAAATACAAGTACGAGGTAAATTACATACCAGAAAGTATAGTACCATTCACGATAACAGAAAAAGAATAGATACGGCATAGAAAGCGAGGTAAAGAATATGGCAAAGTTTGGCATAAATGACATTTTGAACGCAAAGACAAAGGCAGCGGGAGCGCCCACGGCGGCAGAGGGATACAAAGAGATTTATTTAAGCCCGTATGAGGTAAAGGCAGCGCCAGAGAACACGCACCAGAACTTAGAGAACATAGAGGAACTGGCAGACAGCTTTTTACACGTAGGACAAGAGCAGCCCACGGTATTAGCGAGGATAAAGGGCGAATATTTCATAATCGACGGACACAGACGCAACGCTGCTAATATTCTGAATTTGGAGCGGGGACACAAGGAGTATGAAAAAGTCCTCTACCGCTATATGGATATGAGCGAGGCTATGTATGAGCTGCGGCTACTGGCTGGCAACGGATACACGCAGCCGCTTACGGCATATGAGAAAACCAGGTTAGTAGAGCGCACCAAAGCGGCGCTGATGCGGGCAAAGGAAGAGGACGGGCTAGAGATACAAGGCAAAATGCGGGATTTGATAGCCGCTATGCTGAATGAGAGCAGCACCAACGTAGCCAGAATGGAGAGCATAAACAATAACGCCACGCCAGAGGTAAAAGAGCAGCTTAAGAGCGGCAATATGGGTATCACTGCTGCTTATGAGGCTGCAAAGCTGCCGCCAGAAGAGCAGAAAGCCATTGCTGATAAAGTGGCAGCAGGCGAGGACATAAGGGCAAAGGAGATAGCCGCAAAGGTGGCAGAGAAAAAGGCGGGCGACGATTACGAAACGCCACACCCAGAAAGCATAACTTCTTTGTGCTATTCCTGCCAGAGATATAAGGACTGCAACGTAAAAACTGGGACTTGCGAGAAGTGCGACCAGTACATAAACAAGGCAGAGGCAGAAAAGACCGACGAACAGCGGTATAACGAAGAGCAGGACAGAATAGACAAGCAGACCAGAAAGAAATTGCAGCAGCAGGCAGACAAGGAAAAAATGGAAAATCTGCCAAGTGACAGAAAAACAGAGGATAAAGTACATGAGATAAAAATAGCAGCGTCTTACTATGACGACGTTACAAGCGGCAGGAAACGCTTTGAACTGCGGAAAAATGACAGAGGCTATAAAGTGGGCGACAGCCTTAAAATGCTGGAATTTGACGAGGGAAAGCACACGGGGCGCATAATTGATGCAGATATTATTTATATGCTGGAAGATTATGCAGGGCTGGAAGAGGGCTATTGTATTCTGGGAATTGATGTGAAAGCGTTTAGCGGAATGGTGTCCGAAACGGACACGGGGGCAGAGCAGATAGCGGGACAAATGAGCATTGAGGATTACCAGAAAGGCGGGCAGGCAGGAAATGAACAGACGGCAGCGGAAAAAGAAGAGTAAGCAGCAGGAAATAACAATTTTCATAGGCTGCGAAAGGGTAGCCAAAGTAGGGGACTACCGAAAAATGAAAGAAAGCATAGAGTACCAGCTTAGAGCGGGCAGCGTAGTTTTGCTGCCTGCCTATCTGCACGTTGAGGCAATTATACAGCAGCGGGGCAGCAGGCGTATTGAGATTAAGCAGGAAAGCGAGGTAAAACGGCATGAAGTATAGGCAGTGGAAAAAGAATTATAAAAAATTGCATGGAGTAAACCCGCCTTTAGAACTGGATAAGCGCAAGCAGCGCAGACTTGCGAAAAAGACAATCAAGCAAATGAACATTGTAAGCATTGCGGAAGTAGCCAACAGAGCAGCAGCGGCGATTACAAACGGTTTAGCGTCTTTTATGCGAGGGCTGGGTGGTGCTTTTGATGCGGCGGGGACGGTATGCAGGAATGTTGCGGATAATGTGCAGCCGATAGAGATTAGAGGGCGTGTATTTAGCTGGCAAGTAAGGGAATACGGCAACAGTCTTTATGCTGTATATGAGATAAACGCACTGGGCGGCGCTGACGAGCTTAGAGCCGTTACATATAGCCAAAAGGCAGCAGAAAAGATAGCGGAGATATTAGAGAGCGACCACTTAGAACATATAAGGCAGACAAGCCCAGATAGGATACAGCGCAGGAATGATGCGGCAGACAGCCTGCGGGCAGCGGTCATTACGGCATATGAAAGCGGGGCGTTTGGAAAATGATAAAATTTATGGACGAGATTGTAGAGGCGGTAGAGCAGTTTGTAGAGGGAGTAGGCGAAAATGCGCTTATCATACTGGGGGTACTGGCAAAGATAGTGATTTTAATAACTACGCCAGCATGGATAGTGCCATACAAAGCGATAAGGCGGGCGCTGGAATGGCGGGCAAATTACAGCTACGCAAAAGAGGTGGCTAAAATGGGAGAATATGCAATAGCGGGATTTAAGGCAGGGCTTGAAAGTGTGGAAAAGCCAAAATGTGAAAGCCCAGACTGCGACAGCTGCCCGTTTCCACCGTGCCAGAAAGGAGAGGGCGGGCATGACTAATATTTTATTGATTATTGCAATTTTGCTGCTGGTGGATATTTACGGGCAGCTTAAGAAAATGAATGAAAGGCAGGACAAAGAAAATGCAGGAAATAACGATTGAAGTAACGCCAGAAGTAGAGCAGCTGATACAGAAAGCAGCAAAGGCAGCAGTAGCCGAGTATAAGCGGCAGGAAGAAAAAGAGCGCAAGCGTGATAAGTACCACAATACTTTTACGCTTATGAAATGCTACCGTGATGCCGCTTTCCATATCGAGAACGCCATAAGCGACGGCGAGCAGTTAGAGCTTAAGGGAATGACCGACGAGCAGCAGAGGACGTACTTAGAGAGCGTGAGGCGCAGCCGCTTTAAAACTCTGATTATGACAGCGCACATAGACAAGGCGGTAGAAGAGATAGAGCATAGGCGCAGAATGGCTGGCAGGGAAATAGAGTATAACGCTTTTGAGCTGTACTTTATGCAGGGCTGGGACTATGAGGCAATAGCAGAGAAACTGGGGACGGGGAAGAACACGCCGAGGCGCTGGGTAACTGGCATAATCAATGAGTTGTCGGTACTGTTATGGGGCATAGACGAGGATAAGCTAAAATAGCAGGCTGGCAGCAGGCGTGGTAATACCGTGGTAAAAACGTGGTGTTTACATGGGAATTTGAAAGCTGTATAATGGTAACATGAAAAGAGTAGGCGATAGCTTAAACCGCAGCAGGCGGCAGCAGTAGCCTACTCTTTTTTGTTTTCATTCTTTAGCCTCTACCCAGTGCATGAAACTTAGGGCGCTGGGAATACAAAGAGAAAGGAGCGGGGAAAGTATGAAAGCATGGGCTAAGAGTTTCTATCTATCGGCGGCATGGGAGAATACCAGAGCCGCTTACTTAATGTCACAAGATTATATATGCGAGCGCTGCGGCGAGCCTGCAAAGGTGGCGCACCACAAGTGCTACATAACCAGAGCGAACATTAACGACGCAAACATAACGCTTAACTGGGATAACCTAGAGGCGCTGTGCCAAGACTGCCACAACAAAGAGCATCATAAGCGCACGCCGCAACTGCGGTACGGTTTTGATGCAGACGGGCGCATAGTCCCCCCTATTCAGAAAAATAATTAAAGGGGGAAGATACCGAGGGGGATACCCTAAAATTACCCTACGGGCGTGCGCATACGTGGTGTAGGGGGTGTGGTGGGGCGCAGGAGAGGAAAGCGGGGTAAAAGGAATGGCGACAAAGACGGAAAAGACGAAAGAACAGCGCATTAAGTCCGAGAAGAGCAGGCTTAAGAAGATTTTCAAGGACTTAGACGAAAACAAGAAAAACTTAGTAACGCCGCTGATAGAAAAGGCTGCATTTATGAGCGTGGAGCTGGACGACTTGCAGGAAATCATAGAGCAGGACGGATGGACGAGCGAGTACAAGAACGGCGAGAACCAGTACGGGACAAAGAAAAGCCCAGAGGCAGACACGTACATAGCATTAAGCAAGAATTATGCAGCAGTCATTAAGCAGCTGACCGATTTAGTACCAGCTGCGAAACGGAAGAAAAGCAGGCTAGAGGCGCTGCGGGAAGAATAGGCGAAAGTGCCGTATAAAAACTATATCTATGAGTACCACGCTAAGATTACAAGCGGCGAAATTGTAGCGGGAAAGTGGATAAAGGAAATATATAAAATCATTGTAGGCGGGCTGGAAAAGCAGGAATATTTTTTCAATGCAAAGGCGGCAAACAAGGCTATAAAATTCATAGAGAATTTTTGCCACCACAGCAAGGGGCGCAATGATTTAATCAAGTTGGAGCTATGGCAGAAAGCCATAGTTTCTGTAATTTTTGGCATACAAGACGCAGAAAAAACACGTATTTTCCGTGAGATTTTTATAGTAATCGGCAGGAAAAACGGAAAAAGTTTGTTTGCATCTGCGATTATTGCATACATGGTATACCTAGAGCCAGAGTACGGGCAGGAAATCTATTGCTTAGCGCCAAAGTTAGACCAAGCGACGCTGGTATATGACGGATTTTATAAAATGGTGCAGGCAGAGGACGAGCTAAACGAGCTGGCGAAAAAGCGGCGCAGCGATATTTACTACGAGGAAACAAACAGCTTTGTAAAGCCTATCGCATTTAACGCCAAGAAGTCTGACGGATTTAACCCGCAGCTGGTGGTATGTGACGAAATGGCGGCATGGAGCGGCGACGCAGGGCTAAAGCAGTATGAGGTTATGAAGTCTGCTTTAGGCGCACGCCGCCAGCCTATGATTTTGTCTATCAGTACCGCAGGCTACATAAACGACAGCATATATGACGAGCTGATGAAACGCAGCACCAGCTTTTTAAAGGGCAACAGCAAGGAAAGGCGGCTTTTGCCGTTCCTTTACATGATAGACGACGTGGAAAAGTGGAACGATATAGAAGAGCTTAAGAAAGCTAACCCAAACATGGGCGTATCTGTACAAGAGAGCTTTTTCACGGACGAGATAGCAGTAGCAGAAAACAGCTTAAGCAAGCGGGCAGAATTTTTAACAAAATACTGCAATATCAAGCAGAACAGCTCTATAGCGTGGCTGGAATATGCGACGGTGGACGGCGCAGGCATTGAAAAGACCTTAGAGGACTTTAAGGACTGCTACGCCGTGGGTGGCATAGACTTAAGCCAGACAACAGACTTGACCGCAGCCAGCGTGGTAATTGAAAAGGACGGCGTACTTTATGCGTTCACGCAATTCTTTATGCCACGGGGAAAGCTGGAAACCTTGCAGGCTACGGACGGCGTGCCGTATGACATTTTTGTCAAAAAGGGGCTGATAACCTTAAGCGGCGAGAACTACGTAGACTACCACGACGTATACGCATGGTTTACGGGGCTGGTAGAAAATTACGGTATTTATATACTCAAAATAGGGTATGACCGATACATGGCAAAATATCTGATTGAGGAATTGAAAGACTACGGTTTCCAGACAGACGACGTGCATCAAGGGGAAAACTTAACGCCAGTCATACGGGAGTTTGAGGGTATCATAAAGGACGGAAATTTCAAGATTGTAGACAACAATTTACTAAAGACACATTTCTTGAATGTTGCGCTTAAGCACAACATGGAAACAAGGAAATTCAGACCGATAAAGATAGAGCAGCGGGCGCATATCGACGGCTTTGTATCCGTCATAGACGCTATGACGGTACGGCAGAAATACTGGGAAGAGTGCGGCGAGCTGCTTAAAAACGCCGCATAGAAAGGAGAGTGGACGGTATCAAATTCTTAGACTATCTTTTTCATGGTAAAGAGCTGCGTTATATCGACAGCTATTTTAAGATGCTGAACGGGTACAGCCCGACGTTTACCAGCTACAGCGGCGGCGTGTATGAAATGGACTTGACCAGAACGGCAGTAAACAGCTTTGCCACGCATTGTAGCAAACTAAAGCCAGAGATAGAGGGCAGCGCACTAAAGCGGCTGGAAAAGACGCTACAGCAAAAGCCCAATTATTTCATGGATACGACAAAATTCATTAAGCGGGTGGCGACCTATGTAGCGGTGGAACACACCGCTTTTATTGTGCCGGTAGAGGACAGATACGGGACGCTGTGCGGCTGGTATCCGCTGCGTGCGCAGCGCTGCGAGGTAGTAGAGGCGGCAGGAAAAGTGTACTTACGGTATCTTTTTGGGAACGGGGAACACGGCGCTATTGAGTTTGAGCGTGTGGGGATTATGACGGACTTTGAATATAAAGACGACCTTTTCGGAGAGGATAACCGCACGCTAAAGCCGACAATGCAGCTGATACATACGCAGAATGAGGGAATTATAAACGCCGTCAAAAATTCCGCAAATATCCGTTTTCTGGCAAAGGTGGCAAATATGCTGAAACCAGAGGACATAAAGAAAGAGCGGCAGAGGTTTACCGAGGAAAACTTAAGCGCAAAGAATGACAGCGGCATGATTATTTATGACAACAAATTCAGCGAGCTTAAGCAGGTGGAAAGCAAGCCGTACACGCCAAACGCCTTGCAGATGCAGAACATACAAGAGAATGTATGCACGCACTTTGGTACAAACATGGATATCCTGCAAAACAAGTTCAATGAGGAAACGTGGAACGCCTACTATGAGGGGAAGATAGAGCCGTTTGCAATCCAGCTATCGCTTGTAATGTCAAACATGAGCTTTACGGAGCGTGAGAGGGCGTGCGGTAATGCTATCATGTTTTCTGCTAACCGCCTGCAATATGCCAGCAACGCAACAAAGCTGCAAGTAAGCACGCAGCTTTTTGACCGTGCGCTGCTTAACCGCAACGGCGTAATGGATATATGGAACATGGCGCACGTTGAGGACGGCGAAAAGTATTATATCCGCAAGGAATACACAGAGGTAAGCGAGCTGAAGAACAGCACGGAAAAGCCGCAGATAATCATACAGCAAGTACCGCAGGCAGGGCAGCAGGCAGCAGAGCCAGCAAAGGACACACAGCAGCAGGAAACGCCGCCAGAGCCGCCGCAGGACGGCAGCGGGCAGAAAGAGGGTGTAAAAGATGCCGATTAAGAAAGAACGGGAATATAGGGCGCTGGCTGCGCCGCTGACCGCACAAGCCGCCACAAAGAGGATACAGACGGATTTTTACGTAGAGGGCTACGCTACTACGTTTGATGCGCCGTATCTGCTGTATGAGTTTGAGGACGGCACAAAGATTTACGAAAGAATAGACGCACACGCACTGGACGGCGCAGACATGAGCGACGTTATCATGCAGTACGACCATGCAGGCAGGGTATTTGCCCGCCAGTCAAATAAAACGCTTATCTTAGTCCCAGACCATAAGGGGCTTTTAGTCGCTGCCGATTTAGGCAGGACAGATTTAGCCCGTGGGCTTTACCAAGACATAGAGGCAGGCATGATAAATAAAATGTCATGGGGCTTTACGGTGGCAGAGGAAAAATACGACAGACAGACGCACACAAGGACTATCTTAAGAATTAAAAAGGTTTATGACGTATCCGCAGTGAGCATACCAGCAAACAGCGGTACGGAAATAAGCGCCCGTGCTTTTGCTGATAGGAGTTATGAGCAGGAGCGGCAGGAGTTGCTACAGAGGCGTATAAACTTACTAAAGATTAGGACGAGCTTATAAAAAATCAAAAACAGAAAAGGAGAATTGACAATGCATCCAAGATTGAAAGAAATTGAAACCAGATTAGCCCAGATTAGAGGGGAATTAACCACAAGGGCGGCAGAACTGAAAGACGAGGAAATAGCGGCGCTGGAAAGTGAGGTAACGGCTTTGCAGGAAGAGCGGGCGGCGATTATTGCGGCAGCTGAACGGCGCACCAGCTTACTTGCCAGAATTGCGGCAGGCGAAACCGTAGGCGACGAGGCAGGCGACGGGAACGGCGCAGCGCCTATGGTGCTTAGGAACTTTGCAGGGGCAGCAGGCGAGGGGCAGGACGACGGCGACAAGTACGGCAGCATGGAATACCGCAAGGCATTTATGCAGTATGTGTGCAGGGGCGAGGCGCTGCCGAAAGAGTACAGAGCCGACGCAGTAAGCAAGACCACAGACGTAGGGGCGGTTATCCCTACTACGGTGCTTAACCAGATTGTAGAAAAGCTGGAAAGTACGGGCATGATTTTAACGCTTGTAACCAGAACGGCGTACAAGGGCGGCGTGGCTATCCCCGTATCCACCGTTAAGCCCGTGGCTACATGGGTAAGCGAGGGCAAGGGCAGCGACAAGCAGAATAAGGACATCAAGAAAGACGGAATGATTACCTTTGCATACCATAAGCTGCGCTGCGCAGTAGCCGTATCTCTGGAAGTTGATACAATGGCTATCAGTGCCTTTGAAAGCCTACTTATCAACAACATTGTAGAGGCTATGACAAAGGCATTAGAGCAGTCTATCATTGACGGAGACGGCAGCGGGAAACCGAAAGGGATTTTAGCGGAAACGCCCGCAGAGGGGCAGGAAGTGGAGAGCGCCGCACCGTCTTATGATGATTTGATTGCAGCAGAGGCGGCGTTACCGCTGGCTTATGAGAATGGCGCTAAGTGGTGCATGAGCAAAAAAACTTTTATGGCGTATGTAGGCATTACGGACAGCAACGGGCAGCCGATAGCCAGAGTAAACCACGGCATAGCGGGAAAGCCAGAGCGCACGCTTTTAGGCAGGGAAGTAGTGCTTTGCGATTATGTGGCGGCATACACAAAGACGCTGGCAGCAGGCACGGTTTTTGCGTTCCTTTTCAATTTCAAGGACTACGTGCTTAACACCAACTATGCTATGGGTGTTAAGAAGTATGAGGACAACGACACCGACGACCAGATTACAAAGGGTATCATGCTGGCAGACGGCAAGGTAGTTGACAAAAACAGTCTGGTAACAGTCAAGAAGATTGCGGCGGCGTAAGGGAAAATACGGCGGCTGGCGTTCTGCGCTGGCTGCCAGAAATGAGGTATAGGGCATGAAAGGACATTTAGACGCAGAACAGCTGAAAAGCATGGATTATAAGAGCTTGCAGGCTTTGGCAAAGGACATGGGCGTAAGCGCTGCTGGAAAGGCAGAGGAAATTATAGCCAGAATTGCAGCAGTAGAGGTAGACGTACCAGAAGAGAGCCAGCTTACGGAAGAGGAAAAGGCGGCGGCAGAGGCGGCACGGCAGGAAGAGGAACGGGCAGCAGAGGCAGCAGCCAGAGAGCAGGAAGAGGCGGCGCAGGCTGCGAAAGAGGCAGAGGAAAAAGCGGCAGCCGAGCAGAAAGCCAGAGAAGAGGCAGAGGCGGCAGCAGGGCTGGTTAAGGTAAAGGCTACTACAAGGTTTTTAGACAAGCAGCTTAACCAGATTAAGGACGCAGGAGAGGCTTACAGCGTAAGCAGGGGACGTGCGGCAGAGCTGGCGGCAGCAGGCGTGGCAGAAATCGTGGGATAACCAGAAAGAGGGTGCAGGATATGGCGGCAGATGCCACCACATTAACAGAGAAAATGCGGGCGGCGCTGCGTATCAGCAGCACCAGCGACAAGATAACGGCAGAAATAGAGGACTGTATAGCCGCCTGCAAAGCTGACCTTGCGAACGACGGCATAAAAGCCATTGACGAGGGCGACGCACTGATTATAAGGGCGGTAACTCTTTACTGTAAGGCAGAATTTGGCTATAACGACAAAGCCGAGAAGTTTAAGCAGTCATACGACACGCTGAAAATGCGGCTTGCTTTGTCGCAGGAGTACAACACAGCGCCGCCCGTGTCCGAAACGGACACCGAGGGCGCAGAAAGCGGGGCGTGATATGGCAGCATGGGCAGACGAGATTACACTTATAAGCCAGCAGCCGCCAGACGAGCGGGTAAACGCTGGCGGCTTTGAGAATGAGCCGCAGGAAAGCGCCCGTACTGTTTTCTGCAACAAGAAAAAAGTAGGCTACAGCGAGTATTTTAAGAGCCAGCAGACGGGCAAGGTGGTAGAGGCGAAATATGAGGTACATAAGGCGGATTATGAGGGCGAGGACACCGTAGAAACAGACGGGCGGCGCTTTTTCGTGCTTAAGACCTACGACATAGACGACGATACCATAGAGCTTACGCTAACCGATTTGCGCCACAAGGACGAGGGAGCGTAGTTATGGGAGAATTTAACACAATAGGGCTAGAGGACGTGATAGAGGCTTTTAGCAGGAGAGAGCAGGCTACCGTAGAGGCAGTGCCGAAAATGCTTAAGGCGGGCGCAGACGTGCTGGTAGAGGCACAGAAAGCAGAGGCGCAGGCTATGGGGCTGCATGAAACGGGCGGCTTTATCAATTCTATCAAGGCTACTGCGGTAAAGGGCGACAGCACGGAAAAGCATATTGACATATACCCGCAGGGCAGGGCGAAACATGGAAACGACAGAAAAGGAGATAAAAGCAACGTGCGCTATGCGACTATCGGATTTGTGGCAGAGTACGGGACGAGCAGCCAGCAGCCACGCCCGTATATGACCGTCGCAAACGAAAAGGCGCACGAAAAAGTAGTAGAGGCACAGCGGGAAGTATGGGAGCGTGAAACGGGACAATGAGCAGCTTAAAAGAGATTTTGGAGAGCGCAGGGCTGCCAGCACAGCGGGGCGTATATACTGGCAGATGCAAGCCGAAAGCCTATTATACTTTCCTGCGGCTGCTGGGTGCGCCTGCCGTAAATGCAGACGACACAGAGAGCGAAAGCAAGGAAATGTATAGGGTAACGCTTTTTCATAAGGGCGACTATGAGGCACAGCTTAATAAAACTCTGGAAGTGCTGCGGGCGGCAGACGTTTATATTAACAGCGTTGACGCAGAGAGCTACGAAACAGAAACGGGGTACTGGTTAGTGCCTATCACAATCGAAATATTAAAGGAGTGACAAGACAATGACACTGGGATTAAGAGATTTATTTTATGCAGTATGCACAGAGGCAGACGGCATGGAAACCTACGGAACGCCTAAGAAAATGGCAGAGGCTATGACGGCTGACTTATCCGTAAAGACGGCAGACGGCAGCTTATACGCAGATGATACGTTGAGTGAGAGTGTATCAGAGTTTGCCAGCGGCACGCTTAAGCTGGGCGTAAAAGACCTTACGCCGGAAGTGCTGGCAGAGGTACTGGGGCAGATGGTAGACCAGAATAAGGTAGTATGGGCTGGAAAGGACGACGAGCCGCCATATGTGGCTATCGGCTTTAGGGCAAAGAAAACGGGCGGGCGTTTCCGCTACGTCTGGCTGCTTAAGGTTAAGTTTAAAGTGCCGTCTGAAAAGTACGAAACAAAGGGCGAAAGCATCAAGTTTAACACGCCAGACATTGAGGCAGACTTTACGGCAAGGAAGAGCGACGGGCGCTGGAAAGCTGACTTTGTAGGCACAGAGGACAGCGACGCAGCTAAAACATGGTTTACGGAAGTGCCAGAACCAGCAGAAACAATACCAGAGGCGTAAAAAACAGAATAAAGGGAAAGGAGAAAAGGCGCAGCGTATGGCTGCGCCTTAATTTGTTGATATGAGCGCAATTAAAGACGGTGGCTATACAGTAACGCTGAAAGGGAAAGAGTACAGACTTCTCTTTACCCTTAACGCACTGGACGAAATTCAGACAAAATTTGGCGGCTATGACAAGCTGAATGAAGTTTTTAACCAGAGTAACCCAGACTGGGTAAAAGACACAAAATGGCTGCTTACGCTGCTTATCAATGAGGGGCTTTTGGAAGAGGACGAGAACGCCGCACTTTTCACAGAGCAGCAGATAGGCAGGCTGATACACATAGGAAATCTGGCAGAGGTACAGCAGGCTATTTATGCGTCGTTTGCAGCAGGAACGGCAGGCGACGGAGAGGACAGCGGGGAAACGACAGAAGAGGGAAGAGAAGAGGCGGGGGAAACGGCAGCCGTGCAGGAAAGTTAGACACTGCACGGCTTTTGTATATCGCTATGGTGCTGCTGGGGTACAGGGAGCGTGAGGCATGGAGAAAAACGCCGTACCAGATTGTTACCCTATTCGGATACCACAAGGAATATAACCCGCACATTTTCAAGCAGGAGCGGGCGGCAGCACCGCAGGCAGCAGAGAAACTGGACGACATTGACATAGCACTAGGGGGCTTTTAATTCATGGCAGACAAAACGGAGAATATCAAAACACGCCTATCTTTTGACGGCGAGGCAGAGTATAAGGCAGCCTGCAAGGAAATTAACAGCACCCTTAAAGTGCTTAATTCTGAAATGAAACTTGTTACGGCTGAATATAGGGACAATGCGAACAGTGCAGAGGCGCTGAAAGCAAAGCAGAACGTATTACAGCGTACATATGACGAGCAGGCAAAGAAAGTAAAGGAAACCGAGCAGGCATTAGAGAAATGCAGGCAGGCGACGGGAGAGAACAGCGAAGAGAGTAAAAAGCTGGAAACGCAGCTTAATTATCAGAGGGCGGCGCTTGTTAGGACAGAACAAGAATTAAACAAGACCGCAGACGAACTGGAAAGGGCAGAGAACGCCGCAGATGAACTGGGCGAAGAGATAGAGGAAAGCGGGCAGCAGGCAGAGAACGCAGGCGGCAAGTTTTCTGGGCTGGGCGGTATTTTAGGCGGGCTGGGCGGCGCTATGGCAAAGGGCGTGGCGCTTATCGGTACGGCTGCGGCTGCAATCGGCACGGCGGTAGTGGCTGGGCTGGGCTATGCCGTGAGCCAAGCAGACGAGGCAAAAGGCGCTTTAAATGATTTCTGCGCAGCGACGGGTACGGCTACGGACGACGCAGGGCAGTACAAGCAGGTTATGGAGAACATCTATAACGCTAATTTTGGCGAGGGATTTGAGGACATAGCGGCGGCTATGGCAGAGGTACGGCAGCAGGCAGGCGACTTAGGGGCAGACGAGCTGGAAAAAATGACAACCAACGCATTAGCGCTGCGGGATACGTTTGATTTTGACGTAGCGGAAAGCACCAGAGCCGCCACACAGCTTATGCAGAAATTCGGCTTATCCTCTGACGAGGCGTATAACCTTATTGCGCAGGGCGCACAGAACGGGCTTAACAAGAACGGGGATTTGCTGGACGTTATCAACGAATACAGCAACCAGTATTCGCAGGCGGGGCTAAGCGCAGAGGATATGTTTAACTCTATCGCCAACGGCGCTGCTACTGGCGTTTGGAGCATAGACAAGATGGGCGACGCTTTTAAGGAATTTAGTATCCGCATGAATGACGGCACGGCAAACGAATACCTTACCAGTCTGGGGCTTAATGCAGACGAAGTGGTAGGGAAATTCCAAAAGGGCGGCGACAGCGCAAAAGAGGCTATGAGCCAAGTAAGCGAGGCGCTTAAGAACTGCGACGACAAGACGCTACAGTATACGGCGGGCGTGGGCTTAATGGGTACTATGTGGGAAGATATGGGCGCTGATGCCTGCACGTCGCTTATGGACGTTGAGGGGCAGATAAGCAAGACCACGGACGCTATGGGGAAGATTAACGCCGTAAAATACGACACGTTTTCAGAGGCTATGCAGGGTGCAGGCAGGATACTACAGACCAGCTTTATCATGCCGATAGGCGAGCAGGCGCTACCGATTTTCAGCCAGTTTGCAAACGAGCTGGCGCAGGGTGCGGCAGAGGCGGGCGGCGATATGGGGAAACTGGCACAGAGCTTTGGCGACGCATTAGGCAACATGGTAAACGGGCTGGCAGAAATGCTACCGCAGATTACCAGTTTTGCCGTAGAGCTTGTAAGCGGGCTTGTGGACGGGATTGTAGAGAGTGCGCCAGCAATCGTGCAGGCAGGCGTAAGCATGATTTCTGGGCTTGTGGACGGAATAGTAGAGGCTATACCGACACTGACGGAAAGCGCAACGGAGATAATAACCACGCTGATAGACGGAATTGTAGAACTGATACCGACGCTGGCAGAGGGAGCGGTACAGATTATTGCGGGGCTGGCAAAGGGACTGGGCGAGGCGCTGCCAGAACTGATACCGAGCGTGATAGATGCCGTGCTTACCATAGTGGATACGCTGATAAACAACGTGCCTATGCTGATAGATGCAGCCTTGCAGCTTGTCACGGGGCTTGCAGACGGGATTATAGCGGCGCTGCCAGTCATCATAGAGAAACTGCCGCAGATCATAACCAGCATAATAAATGCGCTGGTAGAGGGCATACCGCTTATTTTGGAGAGCGCAGGCGACATTATAGTAGCGCTTGTGGACGGCATTATAGATGCAATACCGCTGCTTATAGCGGCAGTACCGCAGATTATTGTAGCCATTGTAGAGGGGCTTATAACGGGGCTGCCTAAAATCGTGGCGGCAGCAGGGCAGCTTGTGACTACGATTTTAAACAAGTTAAAGGAGCTGCCAACGTTGATACCGCAGGCGATAGCGGCGGGCATAGAAAAAATAGCCGAGTGGGGCGCAAGCATGAAAGAAAAGGGCGGCACAGTCATTACGGAGTTTGTAACAAAAGTGATAGACACCGTAAAGGAACTGCCGCAGAAAATCTGGGACGGCATAGTTGATGCAGTTACCAGAGTAGCCACATGGGGCTTGAATATGCAGACCAAAGCAAAAGAAGTAATGAACACAATGCTTACGAACATTGTAACCATTGTGAAAGAAACACCGCAGAAAATCTGGAACTGCATCATAGGGGCAGTTACAAAAGTTGCTACGTGGGGCGCAAACATGGTAGCAAAGGCAAAAGAGGTAATGAACACAATGCTTACGAACATTGTAACCATTGTGAAAGAAACACCCGCCAAAATTTGGAATAGCATCATAGGGGCAGTGAACAAAGTAGCCACATGGGGCAGTAACATGATAAGCAAAGCCAAAGAGGTAATGAACAGCATGGTTACTGGCGTTGTGAACATTGTAAAAGAAGTGCCACAAAAGATTTACAACAGCATTTCTGCCGCCATATCCAAAGTAGCCCAGTGGGGTACAGAGGTAAAGAATAAGGCAGTAGAGGGTATGAATAACTGCGTAAACGGCATTAAAAATGCGTTTGCGAATATCGGCAGTGACTTTGCAAATATTGGCAGTAACATTGTGCAGGGTATCTGGAACGGTATAAGCAACGGCTGGAACTGGTTAAAAGATAAAGTTTCAAGCCTTGCAAACAGCCTGCTAGATGCGGCGAAGAGCGCTTTAGGAATAGAAAGCCCGTCAAGGAAATTTAGGGACGAGGTAGGCGTATTCATGGCGCAGGGTATCGGCGTGGGCTTTTCTGATGAAATGGGGAAAGTAAACAAGCAGATTGAGGACAACATACCGCAGGAGTTTGATATAGGCGCAAAAGTCAATGTAGACAAAGATTTTACGTATGACTGGGACGGCGACGGAAACCCGAAAAAGCCAAAGCCGAAAGGCGGCGGGGCAGCAGGCGGCTTTACCGTGATACAGAACATTTACGCAAATACCACGGATTATGCAAAGCAGCAGAAAGAGGCTGCAAGACAATTCAGAATGATAGCAAGGACGGTGTAGGGCATGGAAAATGAAAAGCTGACTTACAGAAATTCACGGGGCGAGAGCCTAGAGCTGGGGGTAGACAGTATATTTTTCTGCAACATAAGCAAGGACGTAGGAGGCATAGCAGGCGTTACGAATGTGATTTACAGCACAAACAGCATGGGGCAGCACGGCGACACATACGTAGGGCAGCGCATAGAGGCAAGGGACATGGATATTTTAGGGCATATCAACACACGGGACAAGGCGCAGGCATTACAGCTGCGCCGCCAGATGCTTAAAATACTTAACCCAGAGCTGGGCGGCACGCTGACTTATGAGTATGGCGGCTTTAAGCGTGTGATAAATTGCAGGACGTTTGGAGAGCCGAAGATAGAGAAAAAAAGTGTACTGTATGAATTTGCTTTCCAGCTGGAGTGCCTTAATCCGTTCTGGCGTGAAGAGGACGAAACAAAAGAGGATATAGCAAGTTGGGTGGCTGCGTGGCATTTCCCCTGCGTGATTGATAGGGACGACAGCAAAAGCATGATATTTGGGTACAGAGCCGAGAGCGTGATAGTGGACTGCTACAACGAGGGCGACGTGTCAACGGGTATGCGCATACGCTTTACGGCGCTGGGGACGGTAAGCAATCCCATTCTGCTTAACGTGGATACCGAGGAATTTATACAAGTAAATGCAGTGATGCAGACGGGCGACGTAATAGAGATTAACACGAAGTACGGCAGCAAGGGAGCTAAGCTGATACGGGACGGGAAAGAAACGGACTATTTCCGCTATATCGACGTAGACAGTACATTCATGCAGCTTGCCATAGGCGATAACAATTTTAGGTATGATGCAGCAGGCGGCGTAAATTCCCTTGAAGTTGCGATTTTCTACAACAAGGAATTTTTAGGAGTGTGACGGCATGGAGATAAGGGTATTCGACAAGACCATAGAGCCGCTGGGGGCGATAGACGAAATGGCAACACTGCTATGGCATACGAAATACTTTGACGTGGGTACATTCAGCCTGCTTGCGCCGATTACGGACAATAACAGCCGCCTGCTGGTAGAGGGCAACATACTTACAAAGCACGACGGAAAAAAGGAAGTGCAGACCGCAGACGGCGGGATATGGCGCAGGGCTGCGCAGATTACCTACGTACATATAACCAAAGACGAGAACGGGCTAGAGCAGCTAGAGGCGCAGGGCTATATGTTGAGCCGCTGGCTTAACAAGCGCTGCATCTGCCCGCAGATTGTGGCGACGGCTACGAACCAGAGCCTTATAAACACTATGGTAACAAAGAACTGCGGCAGCGGTGCAAGTGCAAAGCGCCGTTTCCCGCAGTTTACCATGTTGCCGCAGGATACCATAGCAGGCAGCAGCGTTGAGTATGCAAACGAGGTATACGCACAGCTGGGGCTTGAAGTCAAGGCGAGGGCGCAGGCTGGCAAGCTGGGCTATGACATTCTGGTAAACGAAAGAGAGAAGAGATACGGCTTTTATCTGTATAAGGGGAAAGACCTGACGGCGGCAAATAATGACGGTAACACGCCCTGCATATTTTCCCGTGACTTTGATAACGTGAATGAGCAGGAATATACAGCCAGCATTGAGAACTGCGGCAACTTTATCTACGTGCAGGGCGCAGCCGACGACGACGGCAGCCAGCCAGTAGTTACCGTGGACGGAGAGGGCGCAGCGGGCTTAGAACTGGAAGAGGTTTTTTGTGATGCCACGGACATAGCAAGGAAGTACCAGAGCGGGGAAACAGAGGTAACAATACCGCTTAATACCTATCTGGCTATGCTTAAGACAAGGGGCGGCGCAGAGCTGGAAAGCTACGGGAAAACCATAAATTTTGTAAGTACCATAAACACAAATTCAAACTTGAAATTCAAGAGCGATTTTGATTTAGGCGACCGTATCACTTGCAAAGAGGAAAAGTGGGGGATACAGATAGACGCACGCATAACGGAAGTGACGGAAACATACCAGAAAGGCGAGGAAACCATAGAGGCTACTTTTGGGGACAGCCTGCCGACGCTGGTAGACCAGATAAGGAAAGTGAGGTAGAGGGAATGGCAGACAGCTTACCATTCAACGCCATAAAGGTAGGCGGCGAATTTGACAGGACATACAAAGCCGAGGACTGGGCGTGGTATTTTGCCACGTTCTTAGCAAGCGGCGTATTCCCAAAGCCGAGTGACGGGCTGCAAGTAGTGGCACATAGCGGCATGGAAGTAAGGGTAAACATGGGGTATGCCTTTATAAACGGGTACGCCTTTAGAAACCCAGTAAGCAGGGGCGTAACGCTGGATAGGGCAGAGGGGGCGCAGAATAGGGTAGACAGAGTGGTAGTGCGCTGGGATTTGGTGCTGCGTGACATTTACATAGACGTGCTTAAGGGCGTGCCGTCTGCAAAGCCAGTGGCAGCGGCATTAACCCGTAATACGGAAGTCTGGGAGCTGGCGCTTGCGGATATTTACGTAGGCAAGGGCGTAACAAAGATACTGACGCAGAATATCACAGACCAGCGCTTTAACAGCGCATTATGCGGCATTGTGGTAGGGACGGTAAAGGAAATAGACGCAAGTGTACTCACAAAGCAGTTTACGGACTTTTTCAATACCTACAGTCAAGCAGTGCTGGACGAGTTTAGCGTATATAAGCAGAACATGGAAACATACCTTACGCAGCTGGCGGGTATCTATGAAAGCTATGTAACCCAGACAGAGAGCCTTTTTACGCAGTATGAAAGCCAGTTTAACGAGCGCTACACTACGTTTGAGAACACATTGAACAACTGGGACGCAGAGCTTTTGAAAGCCTACACCGCTTTCATGGCAAATATGCAGCTTTTCCAGACAGAGGCGCAGAACGATTTTAACGCATGGTTTGAGGCGATAAAAGGGCAGCTGGGGGAAGATGCGGCAGGGAAGATACAGCTTGAAATAGACGGGCTTAAGGCAGCAGTGCAGGAGCTTACGGAAACGGCGGCAGCAGGAACGGCGGCAACGGCAGAGGCGCTTAAGGGGCTGGAAGAGCGGGTAACAAGGATAGAAAGCGGCTGGGGCATTGACTTTAAGCATGATGCGGTACTGGGGCTTTGCTACATGGGCGCAGCCTACATGAGCCAGCATTACGAAAGAGAGGTAGACACGGCAGTATTAGGGCTTGCTTATGCGGGCAATTCCTATCTTGCAAATACATTTTAGGAAAGGTGGCAGACCATGAAAGGATTTCCAAAGACTTTAAAGACCAAAGAGGACTATTACAACTGCCTTGCTATGGTGGCGGCTGGGGAGCTGGCGGCGGCTGATTTGCTGGCAAAGATTGAGAGCGCAGAGGCGCAGAGGCACATACAGTGCGCAGTAGTGGCGGCGCAGCCAGAAAAGAAAGCCGTAACGCTTATCTACTGCGACGAGGCAGCGGCAGGCATGAAGTTTACGGCGGGCGGCGTATCTGGCACGGTGCAGGCAGTGACGCACGTACAGAGCGACGAGGCGCAGGCAGCAGGAGAGGCGGCGAATGACCGCACGGCGCTTACACTGTCTAAGGCAGTGGCGGCAGACTGTACCGTAATTGCGCTGGAAACGGCAGAAACCGTGGCAGGCATGACAACTGACGACATTACAGCACTGAAAGGAGTATTGAAACAGTATGAGTAGGTTAATGGTTGACGACGTGACAAAGACCGACGCAAGGGCGCTTTTGAACGTAAACAAAATGGCTATGATAAGCGACATTGTAGCGCCCAGCAACGAGTATATGTATGCCAGCGGCGCAAACGAGCTGACGGTAGTAGAGGGCTGCGTTATCGCAGTGGGCGGCGCTGGTATCTTTAAGACGGGTAACACGGTGCTTACGGCTGCTAATCTGGACGTAGGTAGCGCTTTTGCCGTGGGTAATGATTACTATGTATATATCTGCGACAGCAGGATTGATGCGGCAGACGAGCAGTATATTATTTCTCTTAATTCCACGTACCCTAACGGCTGGAACGCAAGCAACAGCCGTAAAATAGGCGGTTTTCATTACGGGCGCTGCCGCAAGGTAGACGCAAATTTGCAGCCTACAAACGGCAGCGGCGTTATCTTTGGCACTGGCTGGGAGAGCGCAGTAAGCAGCGGCATTGTGCCACGTTCTGTATGGACGCTGGGACACCGCCCGAAATGCAGCCCAGAGGGTATGGTATATCTGGGCGGCGGCACATGGGTAGACATTTACCTTAACAGCGACGACGGCGCAAAGGGCTTAAAGTCCTCTTACAACTGCGCACCCGCCACGGGTACAGAGGGGCTGAACTGGTACAACTTTGTAGAGCGTCTGGCAAAGAGCGGTAAGCGCCTGCCAGATTACAGCGAGTTTTGCGCCTACGCTTTTGGCAGCCCGCAGGGATTGGATAACGCAAATACAAACGCATGGACGGCGACCACGAACACGGGCAGGGGTGTTACGGGCAGCGTGGTAAATGCCGTTTCTGCCGTGGGCTGCGTAGATGCCGTGGGGCGTGTCTGGGAGTGGCTTAACGACCTTATCACAAGGGCAGAACACGCCACAAATGCGGATTACCACCCTACAGCGGCGTGGGGCTGGGACAAGAAAACACCGCTTAAGACGGGCGAGAAGAATTACGACGTAGGTAATATCTATCAGTATTACGCATATTCTTTGGCGGCGCTGCTAGCGGGCGGCGGCAGGAGCGATGGCGCTAATGCGGGCGCGCGTGCCGTGGGTTGCAGCAGTTACCCGTGGGGCGTCGACAGCGACATTGGCGGGCGTGGGGCGTGTGACTCCATGTAGACGGCGGGCGAAAGCCCAGCCGACTACTACGGGGGTGCGAAATGACGGCGCAGGCAAAAACAGACCAATTACACCAGAAAATATATGATTTCCTGCTATACATATACCCGCTGCTAAGCAAGTACCCAAAATTTGAAAAATTCAGCCTGCAAACAGCGACCAGAAACGCCATACTGGAAATGCTGCAAGAGGTAATCAAGTGGGACAAGACGGCGACGAAAAGCCACCTATACGCAGCGGATACGGCGCTACAGCAGAGTAAGGAGCTGCTGCGGCTGGCAAACGATTTGAAGTATAGCGCAATGAACGCCCAGCACTACGGCACAAGCAGCCGCAAGCTGAAAGAGATAGGCGTTATGCTGGGGGAACTCATAGAAGAGGTAAAAGCAAAGAAGTAATAAAGATATGGGGCAGCTGCTTACTACAGCCCTTTGGCGGCGCTGATAGCGGGCGGCAACTGGAACAATGGCGCTAATGCGGGCGCACGTGCCGTGAATTGCAACAATTACCCGTGGAACGTCAACAGCAACATTGGCGGGCGTGGGGCGTGTGACTTAGTGAGAGCATTATAGGCTTAGCGTATCTACGGAACACTAGCAAGGGAATTTAAGCAGATGCTTAACATTCTATAGTCAGGGCGGCTGTCCCGCCGTGAGGCAAAGAGAAAAAGCAGGGCTGCTGGTTAGTAGCTGCGGCGAAAGGCAGGAGCTTTATTTTGAAACGAGCAGGGTATACAACGAACCAGAGCGGCGAGCGTGTGACGCTTGCAGAGGCTATGGCTGATTATGCGAACGTGCAGAAAGCCTACAACAAAGCCAGAAAGTGCAAGCGATACCGCAAAGACGTTTTGATATTTACCAAAGACAAAGAGGGCAATTTGGAAAAGGTGCGGGACGACATTCTAAACCTTTCCTATGAGCCAAGCGAGTACCATTATTTTAAGGTATTCGAGCCGAAAGAGCGGCAGATAATGGCGCTGCCATTCTATGACAGAGTGGTACAGCACGCCATAAACAACGTGCTAGAGCCTATATTTGACAAGCGCTTTATATCCCAGTCCTACGCCTGCCGAAAAGGTAAGGGTATGCACGCTGCCTCTGATACGCTGCAAAGCTGGCTTTATGAGTGGCAGAAATTCCACCCAGACGAGCCGCTTTACGCTATCAAGGCAGACATACACCACTATTTCCAGAGCATAGACCACGGCATACTTAAGGCTGAAATACGAAAGGTTATCAAGGACGCTGGGGTACTGGCGCTGCTGGATAAAATCATAGACCATAACGGCAATATGCCAGAGGGCGTAGGGATACCCGTAGGAAACCTTACAAGCCAGCTATTCGCTAATATTTATCTGGATAAGCTGGATAAGTACGTTAAGCACACGCTGGGCGCAAAGCAGTACATACGGTACATGGACGACTTTATAATCTTAAGCCCAGACAAGGACGAGCTGCGGCGCTGGCTGGCAGATATTGAGGTATTCTTAAGGGACGAGCTGCGGCTTGCGCTTAACCCTAAGACTGCGATACTGGCGGCAAAGAACGGGGTAGACTTTGTAGGCTACAAGCACAGGGCGACGCACAGAAAAGTAAGACCAGACAGCATTAAGCGTGTCAAGAGGACAATTAAGAAGTGCGAGAGCGGGAAAATCACAAAAGAGCAGCTACAAAAGAGTATACAGAGCTGGACGGGACACGCAGGACACGCCGACAGCTACCACTTACGGAAGAAAATAAAAACGCTGGCAGACGCAGCCATACAAAAGGCGGCATAGACCAGCAGGCGCAGGAGTGAGTACATGGGTAACAATTTGCTACAAGTGCTGCAAGAGCAGCAGAACATCATTGAACAGCAAAGCAGGCTTATTGTGGATTTGACAGCAACGCTGGAAAACTGGGAGAGCGTAGCAGGGTACGACGGCGCAGGACTGAAAGAGCGGGCATTAAATTTGCAAAAGCAGAAAGGCAGGATTTATGGAAATGAAGATTTTGGAATTTATCAACATGGCGGCAAATAACAAGGTAATTGAGCTGGTGGTGATTGCGATTGTATTCGATACAATCTTTGGAGTGCTGCGGGCGGTGCGTGAAAAGAGGTTTAACAGCTGCGCAGGGATTGACGGGGCTATCCGTAAAGTGGGTATGCTGATTTCCCTTGTGTTCATGCTGGCTATTGATATGCTGATAAAGGTTAATCTTATCGGCTTTATCCCAGAGGCGGCACGTAACCATTTGGGGCTTACGAGCGTGGGCGTGGCTGAATTTTTCGCACTTCTCTATATTGCCTATGAGGTAGTGAGTATCTTTAAGAATATGGCGCTTTGCGGGCTGCCCGTTAAGAAAGTCTGGGCGACGGTGCGGGCGTTTCTGGGGAAATATACAGACGAGCTGCCAGACACGGACGAGCTGGACGGAAACAGCACCACGGGCAGCGCAGAGGGCTACAGACAGCAGGAAAAATAATAAAACATAGACAGTATGCATCAGGGCGCTTACGGGAAACCGTAGGCGCTTTTTGTGAATGAAAGGAGAGCAGACGGCATGGCAGAGATTAAGAGCGAACATACAAAGGATATGACGGCAGAGGAACGGGAAGAGCTGCGGGCGAGGGTAGAGAGCATGACACCAGAAGAGCTGCGGCAGTTTAGAAACTCTATGGACGCAGACAGCATGGGATTTTTTGGAGAGGAGAGCGTATAGCATGAAAAAGCCAGTAATAAACAAGCTGCTTACACCCTATAACTTTACGGACAAGAACAGCGACGCACGCATAAAATATATCGTTATCCATTACGTAGGGGCGCTGGGCGGCGCAAAGGCGAACTGCCAGTATTACGCAGGGCGGTATATCGGAGCGTCTGCGCATTTCTTTGTAGGATTTGACGGGGAGATATGGCAGGCGGTGGAAACCGAGGACATAGCGTGGCACTGCGGCGCAAGCAGCTATAAGCACGCAGACTGCCGAAACTCAAATAGTATCGGTATCGAAATGTGCGTGAGGAAGAGGAACACAGCCAGCATGGGGGCTACTGATAAAGATTGGTATTTTGAGGACACAACGGTAGAGGCTGCGGCAGAGCTTACACGGTACTTAATGGAAAAGTACAACGTGCCTGCGTCGCACGTCATAAGGCATTACGACGTTACGGGGAAGATTTGCCCTAACCCATATGTATATAATGCAATGGCGCACACATGGGAGAAGTTTAAGCAGATGATAAGCGGCGCTGCATCTGCTGGCGGCAGCCAGACAAATAAATTATACCGTGTGCGCAAGAGCTGGGAAGATGCAAAGAGCCAGATAGGGGCTTTTTCTTCTCTGGATAATGCAAAGAAAGCCTGCACTGCTGGTTATAATGTTTATGACTGGGACGGCAAGGCGGTTTACAGCGTATTTGCAGGCGGCATGGTGCAGAACGGGAACACGGAAAAAGCAATATGGGACTATCTGGCGGGCAAAGGCTTAAATGCCTGCGCCGTGGCAGGCTTAATGGGTAATCTGTATGCGGAAAGCGGGCTTAATTCCTGCAATCTGCAAAACAGCTATAACAAGAGCCTTAATATGACGGATGCACAGTATACGGCTGTCGTGGATAATGGCAGCTACGGCAATTTTGTAAAGGACAAGGCGGGCTACGGGCTGGCGCAGTGGACGTACCACACCAGAAAGCAGGCGTTACTTAACTATGCGAAAAAGGCGGGTGCATCTATCGGCAGTCTGGATATGCAGCTTGCCTTTTTGTGGGACGAGCTGCAAGGCTATAAATCCGTTATCAGCACATTAAAAGGTGCAAAGAGCGTGCGGGCTGCCTCTGATGCCGTGCTGCTGGGATTTGAAAAGCCAGCAGACCAGAGCGAGGGCGTACAGAAAAAGCGTGCAGAGTACGGCGAGGCATATTATAAGAAATATGCAGGCGTGCAGCAGGCAGCAGTACCGCAGGAAAAGCCGCAGGCGGCGGCAGGAGTGCCGTTCAATGTTAAAGTGGATATATTAGACCTTAATATAAGGACGGGCGCAGGGACGGACTACGCAAAGACGGGAGAGTATACGGGTATCGGCGTATTTACCATTGTGGAAGTGAAAGAGGGTAAAGGGAGTACGGCAGGCTGGGGCAGGCTGAAAAGCGGCGCAGGCTGGATAAGTTTGGACTATGCCACACGCTTAGCGTAAGAAGAATGAGGGCAGGCGGCTTACGGGCTGCTTACCCTCTTATTTTTTTGAGAATATTACAGAATATGTATTGACATATTACAGAATATGCAATATAATTAAGACAGTTAAGGGAGATACATAACCCATAACAATAACTGGGCGGCAGGGAAAGGAGAAAATATGGACGAGGAAATGAACGTAGGCGAACTGCTTAAGGAAACAGCCGAGGAAAACCAGACAAGGAAAATACTTGAAATACTCAACGAGTGTAAAGACATTGAAGAGGCTAAAGAAAAAGTAAGAGCCTTACTTAAGAAGTAAGGCGGGGATACAGAAAGGGCGGTGGACTTGCCAAAGCCGCCCAAACTGTTTAAAAGGATTATACATCATAAGGCAAGGGAAAGAAAGAGGTAAAATGCAGAAAGAAGAATTTAACCAGATAAAATATCAGAATGAATTTAAGAAAAAGAATTATGATAGGTTTGAGCTGGTAATGCCGAAAGGACAAAAAGAAGTCATTAAACAACGTGCAAAAGCGGCAGGGCAGAGTATAAGCGAATATATAAATACTGCTATTGCAGAGAAAATGGCTAAAGATTAGAAAGTGAGGTTTATTTATCATGGGTAAAAAGAAAATGGTACTTTATGGGGCGGCTGCGCTTTTTGCAGTAAGCGGAGTGGTGGCGCTGCCGTCTGGGAATATTACGGGCGGTATCGGCTGCATAGTGATTGCTGCCGTATGTTTTCTGCTGGCACACAAACCAGCAAAAGAGGCGGCAGGACAGCAGGCAGCGCCGAGGACAGCGGGAACGCCTGCCGCTGGCAGCAGGATTGCGGAAACCATACGCACAAAAGTAGTGGGAGTGACTTTCCAGAACGACGACGGCGAAAGCAGGCAGGATATATTAAGCCGTATGACGGGCGACGAGGAAATAGAGATAGAGAAAACCACATACAACGGAGAGCCTGCCGCATATGTAAAATGGGGAAATAAAATACTGGGGTATTTATCGGCAGAACTGGCAAAGGATTTGGCGGCAAAGTATCCTAATGCCCGCTACACCGCAGAAATACTGGAAATTTCTGGGGGGGTACAGACGTTTGGCTGCAATATAGAGCTTGACATTATTGTAGAAGAACAGCAACGTAGCCAGCGCACAGCGGGCGAAACGATAGTATATATAGACCGCAGCAGTAAAAAGTACCACAGTAAGCCTAATTGTTCTGGAATGAAAAACCCAAAGGGCATACCGCTAAGCCAAGCAAAGAAAAAATACACAGCTTGTAAGAAATGCTGTAAATGAGCTATGAAATAAGAGCCGCAGACTTGTAAAAGAGTTTGCGGCTTTTCGTCGTATATAGACCACAACGAAAGAGAGGCAGAAACAATGGCAAATAAAAAGGGGAGCCACCAGCTGACAAGGGCAGACAGGATAAAAATAGAGGCGCTACTTAAAGAGGGCTTAAGCAAGGCGAAAATAGCAAAGCATCTAGGAGTACACCGTAGCACTATATATAATGAGCTGAAAAGGGGAGAGTATGAACACCGTAATAGTGACTGGACGACAGAAATAAGATACAGCCCAGACATAGCGCAGGAAAAGGCAGAGGAAAATTTAAAGGTAAGAGGCACACAGCTTAAAATAGGCAACGATATTGCATATGCAAATTACATAGAGGAAAAAATAGTAAATGAGGACTACAGCCCAGCAGCAGTGCTGGGAGAGCTTAAGGCGCAGGGCAGAGAGGGGGAATTTAATACTACCGTCTGCGTGGCTACTCTTTACAGCTACATAGACAAGGGCGTTTTCCTTAAACTGACTAATAAGGATTTGCCAGTAAAGAAGAATAAAAAGCGGGGCTATAAGAAAGTACGCAAGCAGCAGGCACGGGCGGCAGCAGGCGACAGCATAGAAAAGCGCCCAGAAGAGATAGACCAGCGGGAAGAGTTCGGACATTGGGAAATGGATAGCGTAATAGGCAAGCGGGGCGTATCTAAAAACGTGCTGCTGGTACTGACGGAAAGAAAGACACGGGACGAGATTATATTTAAGCTGCCAGACCATACGGACGAGGCGGTAGTAGCGGCGCTGGATAGATTAGAGCGCAGATATGGTGCGGATATGTTTAAGCAGATATTTAAGACAATCACGGTAGACAATGGCAGCGAGTTTGCAGACGTGAACGGCTTAGAGCGTTCCATACTGGAAGAGGGGGAAAAGAGGACGCATTTATATTACTGCCACCCGTATAGCAGCTGGGAGCGTGGCACAAATGAGGTAACAAATAAAATGATACGCCGTAAAGTGCCAAAGGGTACAAACTTTGACGACAAGACCGACGAGGAAATAGAGAAAATAGAGGGCTGGATAAACGGCTACCCACGCAGGATACATGGCTACCGTTCTGCTGGGGAGCTTTTCGCAGAAGAGCTGGAAAAGCTGGCTTAATATCAGATACAGCGACTTTGAGAGGCTGGCAGCAGTGGCAGCCTTAAAGCTGCGCCCATTTCAGTAAAAGGGAGTTTACAAGGCGGGCGCACTTTGGTATAGTAGGGGCAGCACATCTGCTGTATTTCATTCTGTATAGTTAAATTCTACAAAATACCCACTACCCAATTAGTAAATATGCCGAAAGTGAAAAATTGTTCAAAAAAAGGTTGAAATTTTTAGGGAAAATTCTGAGAATAACTTTTTTCTTCCTGTTTAGAGTGCGCTATGTTACAATAAAAACGGTCTGTGTGCGGCCAGGGATTCAAGGCGCGTACAGTAAGAACCGGCAAGGTAAAGCTGACGGGCAGCGACAAAGACCTTCGGCCCTTCCATGATCAGGTTGAAGTCTTAAAGTATGATGTGATCATATGCCCGACCTGCGGGTATACGGCACTCAGCAGATTTTTTGAGTTTGTGACCACACGGCAGGCAAAGAATATTAAAAGTGCGATCAGCGTATATTTTATTGCCCGGACGGAACAGAAGGAGATCTATACCTATGATGAAGCGTTAGAGCGTTACCGGATGGCGCTTGCCAATGCTATTGTCAAAAAGACAAAAGCCAGCAAGAAGGCTTATCTGTATGAAGACGGTATGGTTATTACGCAGTAAGGCGGAGCATCTTCAGAAAGACCTGCCGGATTATGAAGCGCAGAAAAAGCAGTGTGAGGAAGAGGAGAATGAGTTCTGTTCATGGGCTGATACCGGCAGCAGCAGAAACCTGATGATTTAGAAGGAGGCATATGAAAAAGTGAATAATGCGGCAAATACGGAGAAGGAAAAGCAGGCTCCTGAAATTGTGAGGGAAGAAGACTATCTGTTTGATAAGTCATGGACCTGTCCCATATGCGGCGGGAAAATTAAGGAACGGACGGTCAAGGGCAGTAAGGTAAAACTGAAGGGGAGCGATCAGGACCTTCGGCCCCGTTACGAGCAGCTGGAATTGCTCAAATATGATGTTGTTCTGTGCCCGGCCTGCGGTTATACGGCACTGGGCAGATATTTTGATACGGTGACGCAGGTGCAGGCAAAGAATATCAGGGAAAAGATCTGCGCTAATTTTAACGCGCATGTCGAGGCGAAAAGTACATATAGTTACAGTGAAGCTCTGTGGCGCTACCGGATGGCGCTTGCTAACGCTATTGTAAAAGGGACAAAGGCCAGTGAGAAAGCCTATATCTGTCTGAAAGCGGCGTGGCTTCTGCGCAGCAGGGCTGAGCACCTGGATCAGGATCTGCCGGACTATGATGCGCAGAAGAAGCAGTGCGGCGAGGAGGAAAAAGAGTTTCTGCGCAATGCGCTTGACGGTTTTATAGAGGCGAGGGCTTCTGAGGATTTCCCCATGTGTGGGATGGATGAGTCCACGGTGGATTATCTGATCGCCGCTCTGGCCGTGGAATTTGAACGCTATGATGTGGCATCCCGTCTTGTGGTGGAAGTTTTGCATTCTACGACCAATCCACGGATGAAAGATAGGGCGAGAGATCTGAAGGAAATCGTGTCAAAAAAGATGCAGGAGAGAAATGCAGCTTCGGAGTAACAGGATTCAGTCAGATGTGAAAACGCATGATGTTTGACAATAAGCTGCTGAAAGACGAAAAGGATGCGGGAAGTTTTAAAGGGCCAAGGCCTGAGGGAGCCAAACCTTATTGAGCCTCCGTGTATGGAAGCGATGAAGGATTGCGCAAAACATAAACCGGAGTTATTCAGGACGATCGGAAAAGCAAAATTATATTAGGGCAGGCGGGGAAACGCAGAGATTACGGAATGACATAAAAATATAGTTTTCTCTTACAGCAAAATATGGTATACTTTACCTGGTATTATAAGATTGCAGGAAGGGAGAGTGAGCGATGTACTCATTTGATGAAATTAAGGCCGTGGATGCGGAGATTGCGGAGGCAATCGTAGCGGAACAGGAGAGGCAGGAAAGCCATATTGAACTGATCGCCTCTGAAAACTGGGTGAGTAAGGCAGTGATGGCGGCGATGGGAAGCCCGTTAACCAATAAATATGCGGAGGGATATCCGGGGAAGCGCTATTATGGCGGCTGTGAGTGTGTTGATGTGGTGGAAAATCTGGCGAGAGAGCGGGCGAAAAAGCTCTTTGGCTGTGATTATGCAAACGTACAGCCGCATTCCGGTGCGCAGGCGAATATGGCGGTGTTTTTCGCGGTATTAATTCCCGGAGATACCTATATGGGTATGAACCTGGATCATGGCGGACATCTGTCTCATGGTTCCCCGGTCAATATGTCAGGAAAGTATTTTAAGTGCGTACCTTACGGTGTGAATGATGAAGGCTTTATTGATTATAATAAGGTGAGAGAGATTGCGTTGGAATGCAGACCGAAGATGATCATTGCAGGAGCTTCCGCTTATGCGAGAACTATTGATTTTAAGAAATTCCGGGAGATCGCCGACGAAGTGGGAGCAGTGCTGATGGTGGATATGGCGCATATTGCCGGCCTTGTGGCGGCAGGTGTGCATCCGAGTCCGATCCCCTGGGCGGATGTGGTGACGACCACTACCCATAAGACGCTGCGGGGTCCCAGAGGCGGCCTGATCCTCTGTAATCAGGAGGCAGCGGACAAGTATAACTTTAATAAGGCTATTTTCCCGGGAACCCAGGGAGGGCCGTTAATGCATGTGATCGCGGCCAAGGCGGTCTGCTTCAAGGAGGCACTTACGCCGGCCTTTAAAGAGTATCAGCAGCAGATCGTGGAAAATGCCCAGGCACTGTGCAAAGGTCTGATGGACAGAGGGGTGGATATCGTATCCGGCGGTACGGACAATCATCTGATGCTGGTGGATCTGAGCAGGAAGGGGCTGACCGGAAAGGCCATCGAGAAGCTGCTGGATGAGGCTTATATCACAGCAAATAAAAATACGATTCCGAATGATCCGCAGAAACCTTTTGTGACAAGCGGCATCAGGCTGGGAACACCGGCGGTAACCTCCCGGGGTATGAAAACGGAAGATATGGAACGGATCGCGGAGGCGATCACGCTGATTATTGACGGCGGGGAAGAAAAAGTGCCGGAAGCGAGAGCTATTGTAAAGGATCTGACGGATAAATATCCGTTGCATTAAAAACAGCAGCTGGCCGGAGAGGGAGCCATGAGGAAGACGGTGGGGACCTGAAAGGCAGATGCAAAAATTTAAAAGGAGAATGAAAGATGACAAACTTGGAACTTCAGAAAACAGCCAATGAGGTTCGTAAAGGAATTGTGAGAGCCGTTCACAGTGCGAAAGCCGGACATCCCGGCGGGTCCCTGTCTGCGGCTGATCTCTTTACCTACCTGTATTTTGAGGAGATGAACATTGATCCGAAAAATCCCAAAAAGGAAGACCGTGACCGTTTTGTGCTCTCTAAGGGCCATACGGCGCCGGGCCTGTATTCCGTACTGGCACACAGAGGATATTTCCCGGTGGAGGAACTTCTGACACTGCGTCATTTGGGATCAAAACTGCAGGGGCATCCCTGTATGCAGGAGACTGTCGGTGTGGATATGTCTTCCGGTTCTCTGGGACAGGGACTTTCCGCAGCGGTAGGTATGGCGCTTGCAGCAAGAATGGATGGAAAAGAATACAGAACGTATGCGCTGCTTGGCGATGGTGAGATCCAGGAGGGACAGATCTGGGAGGCTGCCATGTTCGCGGGGGCAAGAAAGCTTGATAATCTGGTAGTGATCGTGGATAATAACGGCCTGCAGATCGATGGTAAGATCGAGGACGTGTGCTCTCCGTATCCTATTGACAAAAAGTTTGAAGCTTTCAATTTCCATGTGATCAATATTGATGCCCATAATTTTGATGAGATCCGTTCTGCCATGAAAGAGGCGAGGGATACTAAGGGTATGCCTACCGCCATCATTATGAAGAGCACAAAGGGCAAGGGCGTTTCCTTTATGGAAAACAACGCGGGATGGCACGGCAAGGCGCCCAGTGATGAAGAGTTTGCAGTGGCGATGGCTGACCTCGAAAAAATCGATGAAGAATTGAAGAAAGCAGGTGAATGATCATGGCAGATGTGAAGAAAATTGCAACAAGAGAAAGTTATGGCAATGCACTTGCTGCATGCGGTGCGAAATATCCGAATCTGGTGGTGCTTGACGCTGATCTGGCAGGTGCGACGAAGACAGGCGTTTTTCAGAAGGCATTTCCTGACCGACATATCGACTGCGGCATCGCGGAGTGTAATATGACAGGCATTGCCGCCGGGCTTGCTACCTGCGGTAAGATTCCGTTTATCAGTTCCTTTGCCATGTTTGCAGCGGGCAGGAACTTTGAACAGGTTCGTAACTCCATAGGTTATCCTCATCTGAACGTAAAGATCGGCGCTACCCATGCAGGTATCACTGTGGGAGAGGATGGCGCTACCCATCAGTGCAATGAAGATGTGGCTCTGATGCGCACGATTCCCGGCATGACAGTTATTGTTCCGGCGGACGATGTGGAAGCAAGGGCAGCTGTGGAGGCGGCAATCAATCATGAGGGCCCTGTATATCTGAGATTTGGCCGTGCTGCTGTGCCTGTGATCAACGATAATCCGGACTACAAATTTGAGATCGGCAGGGGCGTTGTATTAAAAGAAGGTAAGGACGTGACCATTGTGGCCACAGGCATCTGTGTAGCGGAGGCTCTTGCGGCGGCAGAGAAGCTGGCAGCGGACGGTGTGGACGCGGAAGTGATCAACATTCATACCATCAAACCTCTGGATGAGGAGCTGATCGTGGCTTCCGCAAAGAAGACCGGCAAAGTTGTGACGGTGGAAGAGCATTCTGTGATTGGCGGCCTTGGCAGTGCAGTCTGTGATGCACTCTGTGCAAAACAACCCACGCAGGTGTGCAGGATCGGCATCAACGACACCTTCGGTGAATCCGGCCCGGCAGCAGCGCTTGTGGTGAAATATGGTCTGGACGCTGAGAGCATTTATGCAAAGACAAAAGAGTTTATGAGTTAAAAAGCAAAAATGTAAAAGTGAAAGACAGGCAGACAGGGAGAGGCGTGGTGCTTTTCCCTGTCTGCTTTTTATGCACAGGCCCGCATGAGAAAATTTGCTGCCGGGGCAGCATGCGGACCGCGCGAGCGGGAAGAAAATCTTCCCTACTCGATCCCCAGCTTACTCCGATGCCTGTATTCCACCGGACTGATCCCCTGTATTCGTTTAAAACTCTGGGAAAAATAGCTGGGAGAGGAGAAACCCAGCAGGCCGGAGATCTGGGACAGGGGAAGTTCAGTTTTTGACAGGAGATATCGGCTCTCCTGAATACGGCAGGAGAGAAGGTAGTTGATGGGGGAAGTGCCATACTCTCTGTTGAAGGAATGAACCAGATAATATTTGCTGACATGGGCTACGGCGGCCAGATCATCGAGAGTCAGGCTCTCCTTGAAATGGTTTTCGATGTAGCGGCGGACGATCGCGCATTCTCTGCTGGATTTGCGGACAGAGGGTATAAAGGTCACGGTAAACCGGCTGTGGCGCATCAGGAGTAACAGCACCACTTCCAGAATATCCTGACAGACCGTGTTGTAACCGGGCTGTTTGTTCTCGATTTCGGTCAACAGGAAACGGAGGTGGTTCAGAATCTGTTCTCCGCCTGTCTGAAAATGGACCACGGAGTAACCGTTGCCTGTCTCATCACTGTCTACGTCGCTGGATACCGCCTCAAGGCCGTCCACCCCCATGACGATGTACTCCAGAGGTTTATCTTCGGAACTCACTTCGGTATGTTCAATATTGGAATTGACGATGATGACGTCGTTTGTACCGATGGGTACAGCCTCCTCATTGGTCCGCAGATAGCCGGAGCCATCCGTGATGAAAAAAACTTCAGCACAGGGATGCGTGTGCAGCGTGGAATTCCATTCCGCACTGTACCGGGCGATACTGATGTACAGAAGCTTGGTGACAGAGCGGTCCACCGGAGGCGTTACAGCCAGGGAATCAAGAACATAACGGTTGGTACTCATGGGATAATTTCCTCCTTTGAAAATGGCATTTACATGAACGATAGAATAATATGGAATATAGGACAGCAATATACATAAAAAATGTAACAAGATAGTGAAAGTGTGCTCTTCTTATGATTTTCATAATAAAACCTTTTTGACGACAAAGCAAGAGGATTTTACATCAATAAATCAAAAATAACTGTGTACAAAAAAAGGTGAAATAAAAAAATTCGTCAACTTGTATAAGAGAAACGGGACAATTTATAAAAAAAAGACAAAAATAACCTAAATAGACAATATCTATAAAAAAGTAAGCAACATTGAGATAGGAAACCGGAGAGGATGCTGTTATACTTAAAACAGGTAAACAGAAAAAGGAAAACCTGTTTTATCACAAATCTATCATAATCAGGAGGTAAAATCATTATGAAAAAGATACTCAGTATCTTGCTTGCAGCAGTGTTGACAATGTCCATGCTGGCTGGCTGTGGTAACAGCACACCGGATACGCCTGCAGAAGAACCTGCACCGGCTGAGACAGAGGCACCGGCGGAAGAGCCCGCTGAAGAACCTGCGGAAGAAGCGGAAGCGCCTGCAGAAGGTGCAACCATCACTGTAGCGGCGATCGAGACCGCATACGGCAGCGATATGTGGAAAGAGGTCTGCGATGCTTTCACAGCGCAGACTGGCATTGCGGTTGAGCTGATCACAGATAAGAATCTGGAAGATGTGATCGGACCGTCCATGCAGGCAGGAGAATTCCCGGATGTGATTCATCTGGCAACGGGCCGTGAAAAGGCTCTGACAGAAACTTTTATCAAGGACCAGAATCTTGTGGACCTCACGGATGTACTGTCCATGACAGTTCCCGGCGAAGATAAGAAAGTCAGCGACAAGATTGCAGGCGGCTTTACAGAGACAAGTCTGACAAATCCTTACGGCGACGGCAAGACATATCTTGCTCCGATGTTCTATTCACCCTGTGGACTGTTCTATAACGCAGGCCTGTTTGAAGAAAAAGGCTGGAGCGTACCCACAACATGGGATGAGATGTGGGAACTGGGCGACAAGGCGAAAGCGGAAGGCATCTCCCTGTTTACATATCCTACCACGGGTTACTTTGACGCATTCTTCTATGCGCTGATGTATTCAGCTGGGGGAGCGGATTTCTTTACAAAGGCTACCAACTATGAAGAAGGTATCTGGGATACACCGGAAGCACAGACCTGTTTCGATATCGTGGCAAAACTTGCAGAGTACACTGAGCCCACAACACCGGCGCAGGCTAACGATCAGGATTTCACAAAGAACCAGCAGTTAGTTCTGGACAACAAAGCGCTGTTTATGCCTAACGGCACATGGATCGTAGGCGAGATGGCGGAAGCGCCGAGAGCAGATGGTTTTAAATGGGGTATGACAGCTCTTCCGGCTATCAAGGCAGGCGGCGACGGCTACAGCTACACATGGTTTGAGCAGGCATGGATTCCGGCTGGCGCAGCAAATCAGGATGCTGCTAAACAGTTCGTTGCATTCCTTTACAGCGACGCAGCCTGTGAGGCATTTGCAAAAGCAGGTGCAATCCAGCCCGTACTGAACATCGCAGAGAAATTAGAAGGCGATAATCAGATGTTCTATGCGATCTATGACAACGGCGCAAAAGCAGCTATGGGTAACTTTGCAGCATACGATGGCCAGGTGATCACAGTGACCAATCGTGAAGTTTGGTTTGATCCCGTAAATTCTATGGTATCCGGCAATATGACAAAAGATGACTGGATCGCAGGAATCAAGGAGTACAACGATCAGATGCGCGAAAATCTGGTACAGTAACAAGAGAAAGCATCGAGACGATAGTTGAGATGGTACAGTAACAAGCCAGGGGAAGTAGAAAGTTTGTGGGGCATCTTTCTACAGATGGGAAAAGTGAATGAGGAAACGGCGGTAGCAGCAGGCTGCTCACCGCCGTTTTTTTAAAAAGGAGGTGTTTCGTTTCATGAAAAAGCGATCAGGCCGAAACGGGTTTATATTTCTTTGTGCGGCGCCGGCAGTGATCCTGTTTACGGTTTTTATGGTAATTCCTACGATTAATGTGTTCAGAATGTCCCTGTTTAAACGCAGCGCCTATTCTCCGACGGAAGATTTTGTAGGGTTAGATAATTTCACGAAACTGTTTAAGGACGCAAACTTTATCCGTTCCATGCAGAATACGATTCTGCTGATTGTGGTAGTGACGATCATTACGTTTGGTTTTGCTCTGGTATTTGCGGCGATTCTGACAAGAGAGAAAATCAAGGGACAGAATTTTTTCCGGGTGATTTTCTATATCCCAAATATTTTGTCGGTAGTTGTCATTTCCGCTATCTTCAGTGCGATCTATGATACGAACAATGGTACGTTAAATAATCTGCTGTCTCTGTTTTCAAGGGAGAAGGTGGCGATCCTCTGGAAAGGGGAGGATATGGTTATGACCAGTCTGATCATCGCCATGATCTGGCAGGCCATCGGTTATTATATGGTAATGTACATGGCTTCCATGGCCAGCATACCGGTGAGTCTGTATGAGAGTACCAGTCTGGACGGCGCCGGACGGATCACACAGTTTTTCCAGATCACTCTGCCGCTTATCTGGACTAACATTCGTACGACGTTAACTTTCTTTATCATCAGTACGATCAATATGGCGTTTCTGTTTGTAAAGGCCATGACTTCCGGCGGGCCAAACGGCGCTTCGGAGGTGGCGCTTTCCTATATGTATAAGCAGGCGTATACGAATTCCTCCTACGGATATGGAATGGCGATCGGGGCTCTGGTGTTCCTGTTCTCCTTTGCTCTGTCAGCGCTTGTCAATGCGGTTACAAAACGGGAACCGTTAGAATTTTAAGGAGGGCAGGCAATGGAAAGGACGAAAAAATCATCGGCCGACAGGCTGTACAAAATATTTATTTATGTGGCGCTTATCACACTGGCCGTTACGATCATTATTCCGGTGGCTTGGGTGTTTATGGCTTCCATCAAGGAAAACAGCGAATTCTACGGCAACCCCTGGGCGATGCCGGCAGGCTTCTATATTCAGAATTTCGCAGATGCCTGGGGTAAGGCCAGAATGGGCGAGTACATGTTTAACTCAGTGGTTGTCACGGCGCTTGCTCTTGTGATCCTTCTGGTGGTGGCGCTTCCGGCGGCTTATGTGCTGTCCCGTTTTGAATTTAAGGGAAGAAAGTTTTTAAATGTGGCGTTTATGGGAGGATTGTTTATCAATGTAAACTATATTGTGGTGCCGATCTTTTTGATGTTAGTGGACGGTGACAAGCTGTTGAAAAATTCTTTCGGGGGCGGATTCTTTTTGAATAACATCGTTGTGCTGGCAGTGGTCTATGCTTCTACGGCGCTGCCCTTTACGATCTATCTGCTTTCGGGCTACTTTGCAACCCTGGCCCACGATTATGAGGAGGCGGCCTATATTGATGGTGCGGGTTACGGTACGACAATGTTAAAGATCATCTTTCCGATGGCACAGCCTTCGATCATTACGGTGATTCTGTTTAACTTCCTTTCCTTCTGGAATGAGTATATTATCGCGATGACGTTATTGAGCGATCCGAAGGGAAGCAAGACGCTGCCGGTGGGCCTGATGCAGCTTACACAGGCGCAGCAGTCAGCGGCCCAGTATGGCCAGCTCTATGCAGGCCTGGTACTGGTCATGCTGCCGACATTGATTCTTTATATCTGTGTACAGAAGAAGCTGACACAGGGTATGACACTTGGCGGTCTGAAAGGGTAAGGTGAGAGCATGAATTTTTGGAAAGAGCATATGAGTCTGCGGCTTGGAATCATCACAGCGTTTTTTGTGGTTGGGCTTATACTGGTAATGGTGGGCTGGAAGATGACAGGGAAACTTATCGGGCTTGGCATTATGCTGATTGGTTTGGTATTGCTTCTGGCAGCCCTTATGATTTATAATAAACCTTTCGAGGATCCAAAACGTTAGTCTGGATAAAAAGCCCGGCCGGACCATGCTGTGTCCCGGCCGGGACAAATAAATTTACCGAGGTAGTGCAGAATGACTGAAAAAATAGAAAACAGAGGACGGGTTACGATTCCTACGGATGTGGATGTGGTGCCGGAAACCCTGGAACTGCTTGCCCGTTTCGGAGCGGATGCCATCCGGGACTGTGACGGCACGGATTACCCGGAAGCGTTGAAAGTGGTAGATGCAAAAGTGTATTCTACCTACTATACGACCAGAAAAGACAATGCCTGGGCAAAGGCAAACCCGGATGAAGTACAGCAGTGCTATATCATGACCGGGTTTTATATGGCGAAAGAAGAACCCTTAAAGATTCCGCTGATGAAAGGGATCAGCAACGAACTTCTGATGGTTAATACCCGGGATGACAGGAAACGCTGGTGGGAAGTGATGGACAGAAGTCTCGGAACACCTGTGTCTGTGGAGGAGTGGGAGTATGAGGAGGAAAACGGCTGTGTGATCCTGAAAGAGCCTGTGCCCTGGCATGAATATACGGTGAGCTTCCTCGCTTATCTGATCTGGGATCCGGTTCATATGTACAATGCGGTGGTCAATGACTGGCAGGGGGTGGAACATCAGATCACCTTTGACGTGCGTCAGCCCAAAACCCATGCCCATACGCTTTCGCGTCTGCGCAGGTTTGTGGAAGAACACCCTTATGTGGATGTGATTCGTTATACTACATTTTTTCATCAGTTTACCCTGATCTTTGATGAACTGAAACGGGAAAAATATGTGGACTGGTACGGGTATTCCGCATCGGTTTCCCCTTATATACTGGAAAAGTTTGAAAAGGAAGCCGGGTATCCTTTCCGACCGGAGTATATCATCGACCAGGGGTATTATAATAATCAGTACCGGGAACCCAGCCGGGAGTATAAGGATTTTATGGCATTTCAGCGCCGTGAGGTGGCGGCGTTTGTGAAGGAGATCGTGGATCTCACCCATGAACTGGGAAAAGAGGCGATGATGTTTCTCGGGGATCACTGGATCGGCACGGAACCTTTTATGGAAGAGTTCAGGAATACGGGAGTGGATGCGGTGGTAGGGTCTGTGGGGAACGGATCTACACTGCGACTGATCTCAGATATTTCGGGTGTGAAATACACGGAGGGGCGTTTTCTGCCGTACTTTTTCCCTGATACGTTCCGTGAGGGCGGGGATCCGGTGAAGGAGGCAAAAGAAAACTGGGTGACGGCACGCAGAGCGATCCTGCGCAAACCCATCGATCGGATCGGCTACGGCGGTTATCTGAAGCTGGCCTGTCAGTTTCCGGAGTTTATAGAGTACGTGGAAAGTGTATGCAGGGAGTTCAGGGAGCTCTATGAGAACATTCAGGGTACGGAGGGTTACTGTCAGAAAAAGGTGGCGGTACTGAACTGCTGGGGAAAGATGCGTTCCTGGGGCTGTCATATGGTGCACCATGCGCTGTATCAGAAGCAGAATTACAGCTATGCCGGAGTGATCGAGGCGCTGTCCGGGGCGCCCTTTGAGGTAGTATTTTTGTCTTTTGACGATATCAGGGAAAACCCGGCCTGCCTGGAGGATGTCGATGTGCTGCTTAATGTGGGGGACGGCGACACAGCCCATACCGGAGGAGCGGTCTGGGAGGATGCGGCTGTTTCGTCGGCGTTACGGCGTTTTATTTATGAGGGCGGCGGCTTTATCGGTGTGGGAGAACCTTCGGGCCATCAGTATCAGGGACATTTTATACAGCTGGCGCAGGCCCTCGGCGTGGAAAAAGAGACAGGATATACGCTGGGATATGATAAATATAATTGGGAAGAACACAGAGATCATTTTATACTGGAAGACTGCCCGGGGGAAGTGGATTTCGGCGAGGGAAAGAAAAACATGTATGCCCTGGAGGGGGCGAAGATCCTGGTGCAGCGGGAGAAGGAAGTGCAGATGGCGGTGAATGAATACGGGAAAGGCCGCTGCGTCTATCTTTCCGGACTGCCCTACAGCTTTGAGAACAGCAGGATCCTGTACCGGGCGGTGCTTTGGAGCAGTCACAGCGAAGGGCAGCTTACGCAGTGGTTTTCGGACAATTACAACGTGGATGTCCATGCCTATGTGAAGAACGGGAAATTCTGCGTGGTCAATAATACCTATGAGCCCCAGAGTACTGTGGTGTATAAGGGGGACGGGGAAAGCTTTTTACTTGACTTGCAGGCAGGTGAGATCAGGTGGTATGAGGTGTAACTGAATAGTTATCTAAGGTTTTGTGCCTGTGTGCGGCTGGCGGGAAAGTTGTCTTCTGTGCATGGGCACATTGTGAAAGCGGGGATATGGTTGAAAGCCAGATGCGACAGGATGGCCGAAAGGGTGAACATGGAGGTAAACGTGAAAGAATTTTTCTATGACATGATAAAAGATCCGGGATGCTTTGCCGTGAACAGGGAAGCGCCGCATGCGGATCATCTCTTCTGCAGAAATGTGGAGGAAGCGGTGAAAGAAACAAGCAGTTTCCGGTTTTCTCTGAACGGCCTGTGGAAATTTCACTATGCGAAAAATTACAGAAGTACAATTCCAGGATTTGAGAAAACAGCGTACAACTGCGAAGGCTGGGATGATATTCCGGTGCCTGCCCATATTCAGATGGAGGGGTACGATGCTCCCCAGTATGCGAATACTCAGTATCCCTGGGATGGCAGAGAGGAGATCGTGCCCGGGGAAGTGCCGGAGCATTTTAATCCTGTGGCAAGTTATGTAAAGTATTTTGAGGTGCCAGAGCATTTTGACAGGGAGAGAGTTTATATTTCTTTCCAGGGAGCGGAGAGCGGCATGGCGCTCTGGCTGAACGGGCAGTTTGTGGGGTACAGCGAGGACAGCTTTACGCCTGCGGAGTTTTTCTTAAGCCCCTGGCTGGCAGAAGGGAAAAATAAGCTGGCAGTGCAGGTCTTTAAATGGACCTCCGGCAGCTGGTGTGAGGATCAGGATTTCTTCCGGTTTTCCGGGCTTTTTCGGGAGGTGTATCTTTACACGACACCAAAGATCCATGTCAGGGATCTGAAGGTGGAGACGGATCTTTCGGGGGGAGAACAAAGAGAGGTGCCGGACGGGGAATTTTCGGAGAGCGATCCGGGCGTGGAAACGGCCATGAGCGGACTGTCAGCGGGATACCAGAACGGAACGCTGCAAGTGACGGTTTGGGCTGCAGCAGGTTCAGAATGTGCAGAAAGCGGCGGGGAGAAGGGCGCGGGACAAATCAGTCTCTCTCTTTACGGGTCCTGGAAAGGCTTTGGGGAGGAAAGACTGGAGGATGCTCTGTGTCTGTCTGTAAAAAAAGATTTTTTGGCGGCAGGGGAGAACCGCTATACATTGGAAGTCAGGGAACCGAAACTGTGGAGTGCGGAGGAACCGAACCTGTATCAGCTGCTGATGCAGGTCTACGACGAAAAAATGGTGCTGCAGGAAGTGATCCTGCAGGATGTGGGGTTTCGGAAATTTGAGCTAAAAGACAGTATCATGTATCTGAACGGGAAGCGGATCGTTTTTAAGGGCGTCAACCGCCATGAGTTTTGCTGTGAGAGCGGTCGGGTGGTCTCTGATGCGGACACGCTGACAGATATCCTGACCATGAAGCGGCACAATATCAATGCGATCCGCACCAGCCATTACCCCAACAGTTCCCTGCTCTATAAACTGTGCGACCGCTACGGTCTGTATCTGATCGCGGAGAACAATCTGGAATCCCACGGCAGTTTCGATGCGGTGCTGAAAGGGCAGGCACCCATGGAAAACGTAGTGCCTGGAGACCGTATGGAATGGCTGGACGCCATGCTTGACAGAGTGCGTTCCTGCTATGAGCGGGATAAAAACCATCCGGCCATCCTGATCTGGTCCTGCGGCAACGAATCCTACGGCGGAAAAGTGCTCTGTGAGATGGCAGGGGAGTTCCGCAGGCTGGATAAAAAGAGACTTGTCCACTATGAGGGGATTTTTCATGACAGAAGATATCCGGAGACATCGGATATGGAGAGCCAGATGTACACTTCTGTGGCGGATATAAGACGCTATCTTAAAACGCATCGGGATAAGCCCTTTATCTGCTGTGAATACAGCCATGCCATGGGCAATTCCTGCGGCGGGATGGAGCTGTACACGGATCTTGCTGAGGAGGAGGCTCTGTATCAGGGAGGCTTTATCTGGGATTATATCGATCAGTCTCTGACAAAAAAGGACCGGTATGGCAGACCGTTCCAGGCTTACGGCGGGGACTTTGGTGACAGGCCAACAGATTTTTCCTTCAGCGGAAACGGCATTGTCTACGGCGGGGACAGAAAACCTTCCCCGAAGATGCAGTGCGTGAAGTACAATTATCAGAATATCCGCATAGCCATCGATGAGGAAGCAGGCTGTTTCACAGTAAAAAACAGGCACCTGTTTTTAAACACGGATCGTTTTGACTGCATCCTGACGCTTTCCGGAAACGGGAAAGTGCTGGTAAAAGAAAGACTGACAGTTTCCGTGGGGCCGTTGGAGGAGAAGACTCTCCGGCTGCCGGCAGCCTTTGCAAAGCCGCGGAAACAGCCGGACGTCTATGCGGTGACGGTGTCCTTTGTTCTGCGGGAGAACACATCCTGGGGGGAGGCAGGTCATGAGATCGCTTTCGGTGAGAAGGCCTTTGTTGTAAAACCGGAGGAGATCCCGGAGGCCGGGAGACCGGCTTATGGGACAGCATGGAAGATCTGCGAAAAAAAGCCTTTTACGGTGATTCATGGATTTCATAATATCGGCGTTCGCGGAGAGGATTTTGAAGTCCTGTTTTCCACGTTATTCGGAGGACTTGTCTCCTACCGGTACGGCGGGAAGGAGATGCTCGCACAGATGCCAAAGCCCAATTTCTGGCGGGCCTTGACGGACAATGACAGAGGAAATCTGATGCCCGACAGGTATGGGCAGTGGAAGCTCGCAAGTCTGTATGCGACGCCGAAGGAAGAAAGTACCGTCGGAACAAACCACTATTATAACAGTACCATGCCGCAGGTGCGTGAGGAGGCGGACCGTGTGACAGTGGCCTATACTTACCACTTACCCACTGTACCGAAAAGCAGCTGTGCGCTCTCCTATACGGTCTATGGCGACGGGACGGTGGAGACGGCGCTTGTGTACGATCCGGTGCCGGGGCTGGGAGACATGCCGGAGTTCGGCGTGCTGTTCAAGCTGGACGCGGACTATGACAAGGTCGCCTGGTTCGGGCAGGGGCCGGAGGAGACCTACGCCGACAGGCGCTGTGGCGCGAAACTTGGAATCTACAGAAACCGTGTGGAGGACAATATGGCGAAGTACCTGGTGCCCCAGGAGTGCGGCAATAAGGTGGGCGTCTATTCCGCATGGGTGACGGATGAAAAGGGTACCGGGCTTTTGTTTGCCGGAGATCAGATGAATTTTTCCGCGCTGCCCTATACGCCCCATGAGATCGAGAATGCGGATCATCCCTATGAGCTGCCGGAGCGCCATTACACAGTGATCCGGGTTGCCGAAGGACAGATGGGCGTGGGAGGCGACGACAGCTGGGGGGCATGGCCGAAGGCGGACAGTCTGCTTGATGTAAGCGGAAGGAAGGAGTTCCGGTTCTTTTTCAGAGGTATTTGAGAGATATGACAGAACAACAGGAAGAAAAGAGAGGGAGAGAAGATGGGAAGAGATGAGAGAGAAGTTTTACGGATCGCAGAGCAGTTTGAGACGGAAGGGATCATAGAGAGTGTGTCGGCCCACGGAAACGGGCATATCAACGATACCTATCTGGTAACATGCAGGGCATCGGATGGATATAAGAGATATATTTTACAGCGCATCAACCATGAGATTTTCAAAAAACCCCGGGAGGTGATGGAAAATGTGCTGGGTGTTACGGAGTTTTTGCAGGGAAAGATCGCGGAAAACGGGGGGGATCCGGAGAGGGAGACGATGCATGTGGTGCCGGCAAAAGATAAGGCGCCCTGTCGGAAACAGGAGGACGGCACATACTGGCGGATGTACCGGTTTATTGAAAACGCCACCAGTTATGATGCTGTGAAGGAGCCGAAAGATTTTTATGAGAGTGCCCTGGCATTCGGGCATTTTCAGAAAATGCTGGCAGATTATCCGGCGAAAGAACTCTTTGAGACGATTCCCGATTTTCACAATACGGTAAAGCGGTTTGATGCTTTCAAAAAAGCGGTAAAAGAGGATGTGATGCACCGGGCGGCGGGTGTGCAGGGGGAGATCCGGTTTATTCTGGACAGAGAAAAGGACTGCCATGCGATCTGTGATCTGCTGGCTGCCGGGGAGATACCGTTACGGGTTACCCACAATGATACAAAGTTAAATAATATTATGATAGATAATGAGACGGGAAAAGGCATCTGCATTATTGATCTGGATACGGTGATGCCGGGGAGCGCTCTGTATGACTTCGGAGATGCCATCCGTTTCGGCGCCTGCACGGGAGCGGAGGATGAGCCGGATCTGTCGAAAATATCCTGCGATCTGGAACTGTTTGAGGTTTACACAAAGGGTTATATAGAGGGCTGTGGCGGCGCTCTGACACAGACTGAGATCCGTATGCTGCCCATGGGAGCGAAAGTGATCACGTTGGAACAGGGGATCCGGTTTCTGACCGATTATCTGGAGGGAGATCACTACTATAAGACGGAGCGCCCGGGACAGAATCTGGACCGCACAAGAACCCAGCTTAAGATGGTGAAAGACATGGAAGAGAAATGGGGAGAGATGGAGAGAATCGTGGAAAACTGCGGAGAAATCCGGGCTTAACTACATGATTGAAAAACAGGAAAGGGGCTGTCGGAAAATAGATAGCCCCTTTTTGCGCAAGTCCGCAAAAAGATATATTAAGTTCTCACTTAACACAAAGCCATGAAATACAGGGAAACGTATGAAATGGAGGAGAAAAGGATATAGGGATAAAGCAAGGTATTTCCGGCTGGCGGCACCCGCTCAGCCGGATTATTTTTCTTGCATATCTGCGGTATTCATGGTACGATAAAAACCGCGATGAAAAATATTAAGAAAAAAGAATACAGAAAGGCGTGGTCATTGCTATGATAGAAGCGGCAATATACGGATACGGAAATATCGGCAGCGGAGTAGTGGAAGTCATTGAAAAAAATCAGGACAGAATCGCGAAGGCAGTCGGCCAGGGCGTGCATGTAAAGTATGTGCTGGATCTGCGTAATTTTGAGGGCGATCCGATACAGGAAAAGGTGGTGCATGACGTGGATATTATCGTGAATGATCCGGAGATAAAGATCGTCTGCGAGACCATGGGGGGCAACGAACCCGCTTTCACATTCACAAAAAAAGCGCTGCTTGCGGGAAAGAGCGTCTGTACTTCCAATAAGGAACTGGTGGCAAACCACGGTGCGGAGTTAATTCAGATCGCGAAAGAGCATCACTGTAATTATTTTTTTGAGGCCAGTGTGGGAGGCGGGATCCCTGTGATTCGGACCATCAACAACGCCCTGAAGCAGGAAACGATTCTGAATATCAGCGGTATCGTGAATGGTACGACGAATTATATTCTGACGAAGATGGAAAAGGAAGGAGCCGCTTTTGAGGATGTGCTGAAGGAGGCGCAGGAATTGGGGTTTGCGGAACGGAATCCGGAGGCTGATGTGGAGGGGTATGACGCCTGCAGAAAGATCGCCATCCTTTCTTCCCTGATGAGTGGGAAGACCGTGGACTATCAGGATATTGATACGGAAGGCATTACGAAACTGTCGGCGGAAGATTTTCTCTATGGGAAAAAGATGGGGAAGACCGTGAAACTGTTGGCTATGAGCAAGCTGACAGAGAACGGCTATCTTGCCCAGGTGTCTCCGGTGTTGATCGGGCAGGAGAATCCGCTTTATAGTGTGAACGGTGTGTTTAATGCCATTTTAATAGAAGGTAATACGCTGGGAAATACCATGTATTACGGCAGCGGCGCCGGGAAGCTCCCTACAGCCAGCGCAGTGGTGGCGGATGTGGTGGAAGCGGCGCGGTTTTCTGGAAGTCATCTGCCCATAGACTGGAGTGAGGAGAAAGTCACGTTAGCCGCGCTTTCCGCCTCGAAGAGACGTTTCTTTGTACGGCTTGACAGAAATCAGGTATCAGAGGCCATGGCAGCGGAAGCCTTCGGCATCGGCAGGGTGGTATGTCTGGAGGAGCTGCCTGAGGAGTACGGCTATATTACGTCTGTGATGGGTGAGGGAGAGTTTGCGGAGAAATTTGAAAACATGGCCGGAGCGATCTCCCGTATTCGGATTGAGGAGTAAGGAATACAGAGGGAGGTCAAAGTTCCATGAAATATATCGTAGTTCTGGGGGACGGTATGGCGGATGAGCCGATAGAGGCTCTTGGCGGGAAGACGCCGCTTGCCTATGCCGATACGAAAATGATGGATCAGCTCAGCAAAAAGGGCGAGGTGGGCATGGTACACACGATTCCCGACGGTATGAAGCCGGGTTCCGATACGGCGAACCTTTCGGTGCTGGGGTATGATCCAAAAAGGTATTATTCTGGGCGCTCTCCGCTTGAGGCGCTGTCCATCGGCGTACCGATGAAAGAGACGGACATTGCGATCCGGTGCAATATTGTGACGATCTCCGAGGAGGAAGAGGCGTTTGAGGATAAGATCATTATCGATCACAGTTCCGATGAGATCAGCACGGAGGACTGTGCGGTTTTATTGAGGGCTGTGCAGGAAGCGCTGCAGAATGAGACGTATCAGTTCTATGTGGGCACCAGCTACAGGCACTGTCTGATCTGGAATAGGGGAACAGTGGTGGAGCTTACGCCGCCCCACGATGTACTGGGGCAAAGGATCGGGCAGTATCTGCCTGGTGATGCGGCTTTGCGGCGTATGATGGAAGTAAGCTACGGCATTTTAAAGGATCATCCCCTGAATGTGGAGCGGAAGAAAAAAGGCTTGAACCCGGCCAACTGCTGTTGGTTCTGGGGGGCGGGGACGAAGCCGATGCTCTCCGATTTTGAGGAAAAAACCGGTAAGAAGGGACTGATGATCTCCGCGGTGGATCTGTTAAAGGGGATCGCTGTGGGAGCCGGCATGGGCGTGGCTCATGTGGAGGGCGCAAACGGCGGCCTGCATACCAATTATGAAGGGAAGGCCCGGGCGGCGGTGGAAGGTCTGTTACACCAGGGCTATGATTTTGCCTATATCCATGTGGAAGCGCCGGATGAGATGGGACATCAGGGCAGCGTGGAGAAAAAAGTGCAGGCCATCGAATATCTGGACGACCGGGTGATCCGTCCTGTGGTGGAGGCCATGGATCAGTCCGGAGAGGATTACAGGCTGCTTATCCTGCCGGATCATCCCACACCGATCCGCGTCAGAACCCACACGGCGGACAATGTGCCTTATCTGCTCTACGACAGCAGAAAAGACTTGCAGTCTGATAGGGGCTATCATGAGGAAGAGGCGGCAGGTGGTCCGTTTGTGGGGCAGGGATATGAATTGATCAATATTCTGTTCTCAGAATGAAGAGGAAGCCCTGTCGGACAGGGCAGAATATGTGCCATAAAACTGTCGGCGGAAAACAGACTGGCGGCAGCGGAAAAGAGGAGTGAATTGTGAAAAAAGTTGTGAAATTCGGCGGGAGTTCTCTTGCCAGTGCGGAACAGTTTGAAAAAGTGGGAAATATTATCCGGGCGGATAAGGACAGGCGCTACGTGGTGCCGTCAGCTCCCGGAAAACGGTATTCCAAGGACACGAAAGTGACGGATATGCTCTATGACTGCTATGCTCTTGCGGAGGAGGAGATGGACTTTGCACAGGATTTTGCGGCGATCAGAGCGCGCTATCAGGAGATCATAGACGGACTTCATCTGGAACTTTCCCTGGAGAAGGAATTTCAGGTAATGGAGGAAAATTTCAGAAACAAGGCAGGCAGCGATTATGCGGCTTCCCGGGGAGAGTATTTGAACAGTATCATTATGGCGAACTACCTGGGGTATGAGTTTATTGATGCGGCGGATGTGATCCGGTTTAACGACGACGGGGAATTCGATGCGGAGACCACCAACAAAATTCTGGGCAAGAGGCTGGAAAAGGCAGAATATGCGGTGATCCCCGGCTTTTACGGTGCGAAGAAAAACGGAACCGTGAAGACTTTTTCGAGGGGCGGATCCGATGTGACAGGTTCCATTGTATCCAGAGCGGTGCAGGCGGATGCCTACGAAAACTGGACCGACGTGTCCGGCTTTCTGGTGGCGGATCCCCGTATTATCTACAAACCCGAGCCTATCGAGATGATCACCTACAGGGAACTGCGGGAGCTTTCCTACATGGGAGCCTCGGTGCTCCATGAGGACGCCATCTTCCCAGTGCGGAAAGAGGGGATTCCCATCAACATCCGCAATACCAATAGGCCTGCGGATGAGGGCACCTGGATCGTGGGAAGCACCTGTCAGAAATCCAAATACACGATCACCGGTATCGCCGGAAAGAAGGGGTTCTGTTCGGTGATTTTAGAGAAGGACATGATGAATTCGGAGATCGGCTTTGGCAGAAAAGTGCTGCAGGCCTTTGAGGATAACCATATTTCCTTTGAACATATGCCATCGGGTATCGATACGATGACGATTTTAGTGCATCAGGATGAGTTTGTGCATAAGGAACAATCCGTGGTTTCTGCCATCAACAGGATGGCTCATCCGGATCATATCGAGATCGAAGCGGATTTGGCGTTGATCGCCGTGGTGGGCAGAAGCATGAAGTCTTCCAGAGGTACGGCGGGCAGGATCTTCTCAGCCCTGGCTCACGCCAATGTGAACGTGAAGATGATCGATCAGGGATCTTCCGAGTTAAACATTATTATCGGTGTGAAGAACGAGGACTTTGAGGTGGCGATCAAGGCAATCTACGATATTTTTGTGTTGGCGAGACTGTAGACCGGCAGTTATGATTTAACTGATCTACAATGATTAAAATGAAACTGTAACAGCTGTAAAAAGCAGGTAACTGTAAAAAGTGACCTGCTTTTTTTATGCGCAGCCCCATGCAGAGGAAATATGCCGCATAAGCAGCGCATGGGGCGCACGGCGGGCAGGGAAAAGTGTATCTGCCTGATTGCGACTTACAATCTGTACTTGCAGCATAAAAACTTTTCCATATCCGTTCGGATAATATTTTCTACTTCAGATCAGAAATTGCAAAAATAATTACCAAAACAATAAAAAAATATTTTATATCAAGTAATTGGTAAAAAAATAGCGAAATAATACAAAAAATATTAAAATAACAAAAATAGTATTGAAAAACGACAAAAAATATGTTAGTTTAATAATATAAAAATAAAAGGAAGGAGGAGTAACAGGGTATGAAAGCAAAAAACCCGGTAACATTGCTGACAGCACAATGGGGGGATCTTCCCTTTGAGGAAGTCTGTAAGCTTGCATCAAAGATGGGATACGACGGACTCGAGATAGGGTGCGGTGGAGACCATATGGATGTGGTGAGGGCTGCTACGGATCTTACTTATGTGGAAGAGAAAAAGGCTTTGTTAGAAAAGTATCATCCGTATAGGCTTTCGGGGGCGTTGTGTCATGCTCCGTCATGGCTGCCTTTGCCGTGATTTTTTGTCCCTCGGTCAGCTCCGGCAATGGGTTTTCTTTTGCGGTTTTCCCGTCCTCCGGCTTCTCTTTTAAGGTGGCACGGAAGCGGCGTTCCAGTTCCTTAAAGCCCTCACATTTGACGGTCTTTCCCTTTGCCGTAAAGGTCACGCCGCCGCAGGAAAAGGAAGCGGTCACGGCTTCGTATCGGTGGGGCTGCGCCGTTGCGGATAACAGTTTCATGGAGAGTAAAAGCAGGATATTCCTTTCGCTTTCGGGCAGGCTGCCCTTGTCCGTTTTTACCGCTTCGGCGGTGGGGATAATGGCGTGGTGGTCGGACACTTTTTTGCTGTTTAATATCCGGGAGTAGTCCGGGGAGAGGTCTGCGCCCTTTGCAAAGTCCAGTGTGTTAAAAAGCCCGGACACGATAGTTTCAGCGGTGGGGAGCATATCGTCCGTGAGATATTGGCTGTCCGTCCGGGGGTAGGTGCATAGCTTCTTTTCATAGAGCGATTGGGTGTAGTCAAGGGTCTGTTTGGCGGTGTAGCCGTAAAGCCTGTTTGCTTCCCGCTGCAAGGTCGTTAAGTCGTAAAGGCGGGGCGGGTTCTCGGTCTTTTCCTCCCGGACAAGGGAAGTGCAGACGGCGGTTTTCCCGTCACAATCCGCACGGATTTTTTCGGCTTCTGCCCTGTCCCCGTATGCCGGGCTTGCCGCTTCAAAAGTGCCGTCCCCGATATGCACCACATAATATTTTTTCTTCTGAAAATTTTCTATGGCGTTGTCCCGTTCCACAAGCAGGGAGAGGGTCGGTGTCTGTACCCGCCCCACGTTCAAGGTGTGGTTGTAGAGGACGGAGAAAAGGCGGGTCGCACAACGCCCTCCGCAGGAGTCCATGCAAGTGAAACTTGCTCCCCGAAGGGCGCACATACCACCTCTGGTGGTATATCTGTGCGCACCCCGTAAACGGGGTGAAT